>Ga0315287_10000488_pt1 | contig 34629 bp, 29 predicted proteins | sample YL17G11_0_MG_FD_205037 | JGI IMG/M metagenome (GOLD analysis project Ga0315287, IMG submission 205037) | Sediment microbial communities from Yellowstone Lake, YNP, Wyoming, USA - YL17G11_0 | ecosystem: Environmental > Aquatic > Freshwater > Lake > Sediment | place: USA: Wyoming | collected...
CCGGCCCGCGCGTCTTGCGTCTCAGGCGGCCGTAGACGCCGCACCCGATGTCGTCGAAGCTGTCCCGCCTGCGCTGGGCTGCTCGGACCCCAGCAATGAGCGAATCCCGCGTGGCCGATTTCCTGCCTGTGCTCGCCGAAGCGATCGAGGAGCTGCGTGGCGCAGGTTTCCCGGAGCCGGCCGCGCAACTCGACAGCGTTCGGACCTGCGCGTTCACCACGTCTTCCGAGTTGCTTGGCGAGCTCGGCTTTTCGATCCTCTCGGCGCTGGCAGCTGTCGGTCCTCGCATGCCACGTGCCACTCAGGCAAAGCTCCGCCGGTGTTTGAGGGAAATCAAGAAGGTCTGGCCCCTCATCGAGCTCCACTGGCACTCTGCCAATCGCGCCGGCAAAGATCCCCGCAAGAGGCCACGATGACGGGGTTGGCCAACGGCACGGTGAAGCTGCCGACCCCTCTCAGCGCCCCACGTGGCCGGCACAGCTCCAGTCAACGCCTGTCGAGTCAACCGGCACAATGCCACCCAACGCCGCGGCCTGGCGCGACCGTCGGACCGCTCTTTGAGGGAACGGCCTCATGCACATGTCGGTACTGGTAGCCGGAGGAGGCCCACGGTGAAGAGGATTCTGGTCGCCGGCGTGTTTCGTGCGATCGCCAACGTCGATGTGAACGCCGGCGCGATCCTGGGGTTTGCGGAGACGGTTGCCGTTAACCGGGCGGCGCCCGTGGCGGTGTTCTCTTCAGTGACCGATGCAGAGAGGTGGCTGCTCGATCGAGTATCAAGGAAGACGTGAGGACTCGATGAGCCCTCGAGATGTGATATCTCACAACGTTGTTCAGTGACAGGAGTGGTCCATCCGAGCCACCTCCGGCATGCCGTGGGTGTCGAAGCCTGCAACAGGGACTGTAAACAGGATGGACCTGCACCAGAATGCCGTAAGCACCCCAGAAGGCGAGCGGCGTTGGTGAGTCGGGTGCCCAGCGAGGGCTGGATGGTGAGCCCCGCCCTGCGCGACCCGGCGGGTGGCCGCCAGGCTAGCGCGACGCGGCGGCCGGTACGACGCCGCGGCCGGCCTGGGGCGCGTCGGTGCCGGCGCTGGGAGCGTTGTGGTAGAGCATGTAGCGCGCGGTCTGGAACAGCCCCTGGCACAGCTCCGCCATGGCGCCGGCCACCTCCGCCTGCGCCGCAGCCACGTCCATTCCCGCCTGCGGGCCCGTGAGCGCGTAGAGCTGCGGCTCGGCGCCGTCGGCGTAGGAGCGGAAGAAGAAATCCTCGGAAATCAGCCCGATCCGCGGCTTGGTGAAGTGGTCGTCGATGGCGAAAGCGAAGCGCTCCTCGCTGAAGCGCTGGTCGAAGAGGTCGCGACCTAGCGTAGTGTTGACGTAGGGCGTGCCAGTCAGTGAGGCCAGCGTGGGCAGCACATCGAGCTCGCTGGCCACCGTGTCGACCACCCGCGGCGCGAGCCCAAGTCCCGGCGCGTAGATGACGAAGGGGACGTGCAGTCGCGTGAGACCGAGGGCATCGGCGACCGGCGGGGCGTGGGCGGTGCGGCCCTGGTAGCCATGGTCGCCGAGGATGACGAAGATCGTGTTGGCGAAGTAGCGCTCCCGGCGCGCATCGTCGAGGAAGATGCCGAGGCTGTGGTCGACGAGGCGGAACGAGTTGAGCTCCTCGTTGGAGATGAACCCGCCGGCGCGCAGCTCCTCGTCGCTGTGCCGCACCAGCTGGTAGCCCCGACTGTGCTTCGGGATGGTGTACGGGCGGTGGTTGCCCGAGGTCTGGATCACGGCGAAGAAGGGCCTGTCGGTGACCTGACGCAGCGCGGCGTTGGCCGCCTCGAAGAGAGCGATGTCGGGGATCCCCCAGACGTCCACCCGCTCCGCGGCGAAGTCGCCCTCCTCGACGACGTGAAGGCCGGGGATGTTGTGCATGAGGACGCCGCGGATGTTCCCCCAGTTCAGGCTCCCGCCCAGGAAGTAGAAACGCTCGTACCCGGAGAGGGCATTGACGATGGTGCGCTGGCGGACGATGAGGGGGTTGCGCGTCGAGGTCTCGTGGGTCTCGACGTCGGGGATCCCGGTGAGCAGGGCGAACACGGAGCGTGCCGTGCCGAAGCTCGGGACGTAGAAGCGGCGCCAGAGAAGCGAGGACGTGGCGACCTCGTCGAGGCGCGGGGAGCTGGGCAGCGGGTTCCCCGACAGCGAGCACTTGTAGTAGGCGTAAGACTCGAGCAGGATCACGACGATGTTCGGTCGCGCCCCCACCTGGGCCGTGGGGCGCTCCTCACGCGTGAAACGCAGGGTGGCCGCGTCGCGCTCGCCGACGCCGAGATACTCCGCAACCCGGTCGTAGTGGTGACGCACCGCCTCGACGTCGAAGCCGGCGGTGCGGTTCTTGAACGTGTCGAAGAAGTAGATCACTGGGTTGAGCGCGATCGCGGAGACGAAGTCCTCGGTGGAGAAGAAGGCATCGCTCCAGCGCAACGGGTACCACGACAGCTTGCCGTACACCCCGCCGAGCCAGAGCACGACGCAGGCCGCGATCGCGACCCGCCGTCGCCATCCACCCGCGGCGGGCCTAGGTTTCGCCTCCGCCCGCCGCACCAGGACACGGAACAGCCACGCCCGGCCCAGTGACAACAGAGCGATGCCGACGATCGCCCACACCACCGGGTAGCTCTCCCACACCATGCGACCCGAGATCAGCGGGTTGACAAGGAAGTCGAGCGCGGTCGCCGCGAGGCGCGAGCGCAGGTAGGCGTAGAAGCCGAAGTCGAACCCGTAGAAGAGGCACAGCGCCACGGCGGTCAGCGCCAGGTACCACCCCCAGACCCGCCGGCCCCTCTCGCTCGCGACGGCGAGGGACCGTGTGCCACCGAGCAGGGCCAGCGGCGCCACCAGCAACAGCACCAGCCGCAGGTCGAACTTGGCGCCGAGGTAGAAGGCGCGGGCGAGATCACCCCAACTCGACGGCCCATGCCCGCCACGGAAGGCGAGCCAGAAAGCGAGCCGGGCGGCTGATAGCGCGACGAGGTCCAAGGTCGCCAGCATCGCGACCGGATGCAGGTGGAGGGGTACCCAGCGGGCACGCGAAGCGATCGGTTTGTCCACCTCAACCACCAGCCAAGCCTGCCGCCCGGCGCAGGCCGAGCGGTGCCAGGACCCTGTCCACCAGAGCGGCGTCGAAGTGGAGGTAAACGGGCACCGGCGTCAGGCGACGTACCGTATCGGCTGCGATCTCACCGCCAACGAGGTCCTCCGCCGTGCAGGGCACTCCCGCGAGATCGAGGGTGGTCGCGCTGCGGTCATCGAAGGCAACGAGGGTCATTCGGTCCTCCGTTTCGAGGAGGAAACCCGCCGCCGTCGCGCGGGTGTCCAGCCGCTCGATGAAGCCGCCGCGGACGTGTCCCACCAGGGTGCGGAGGGCATCGTACGCGCTGCGCCGGCTCCAGACCTCGTCGTCGTCGCACAGGCCATATCCACGGGCGACCATCTGCCACCAATACGCGACTTCGATCCCCCCCGTGGCCAGCACGGTCAGGTAGTAGAGCACCAGGTAGGCCGCCTGCGTCGTCTCGTCGGTCGCCACCTCGGGGCCCGCCGGCGAGTGCCGCCCCGCGCCCCGCAACGGCCAGTTGAACTCGGTCAGGTAGATAGGCACGTTGGGGTGTGGGCTGGCCTCGACCACAGCGCGCAGGAGCAGGAGCTTGCGGCGCAGGTCGAAGTGGCGGTACTGGCGCCGGTCGGGGGAGCCCCGACGGTCGACGTAGAGCAGCGAGGCGATGCCGTCGAAATCGCACGACCGCCTCGCGGCCAGGAAGCCGAGGGTGAAGTAGTACTCGAAGTCGATCACCGGCGGCCCGATGAAGCGGCAGCGGGGGTGGCTCTCCCGCACCGCAGGCACGGCCTCGAGCATGCGCAGGTACTCGGCCGGGTGCCACACACCCCACTTCTTGCGGTTGACGGCGTGGCCGACCTGCAGCACCGGGTCGAGGTCCTCGAAGCAGGCGGCGGCCTGCTCGACGAACGCCTGCCAACGCGCCGGGTGAACCACCGCGGCGCGGTCCTGGAGGAGCGCGAAGGTGAAGGCGTACCCCTGCTCGCGCAAGCGCACGAAGTCGTCACGCAATGTGAAGAGCGGGTCGGGATCCCAGCTCGGAACGCGCAGCAGCAACGAACGGACCCCGAGCTCCTCGAGCCGATCGACGCAGCGGGGCAGGGTTGCAGCGGTCGGCGAGATCGCGACACCCAGAACACCGGGGCGCAGCGACTGTGCCTGGCCCGGTGCCGCGAGAAGCCGACGGTAGGCCCGCATCACCGGCCAGGTGTAGCGCAGCCCCTGCCCGACCACACCGACGTGCGAGGCGAGGTCGACTCGGCCCATCCACATCTTGCGCCACTTCGACAGGTCGGTGTGGGGCTGGTGGTGGTGCTCGTCCCAGCGAAAGTGCTCGCGGCTGCGCTTTGGGTTGCCTCGTCGGGGAGGACCGGGTGGAACCGGGTCAGACGCCACACCGCTCCCATCGAGACCGATCTGCCCCGCATTGCATCGTCATGCCCCTACGCACTTCCTGCGCCACGCGCGGAAGATACCAGAAGGCGCCACGGAGCCGAACCGCAGGGAGATCTCCGTGGCACCCTGACCACGCTGGAGCATCCGGAGTTGTGGCGGACCACAAGGCGACGCGGATCTGGGGCGTGAAGGAGGACGCGCGCCAGAAGCAACCGGTTGCGCTTCGTGACGACGGCCAGCCGCCCCCTTCGCCGGGGCGGCCCATCGAGTGCGAGCGTCTACTGGCGCGAGACGCTGAGCAGCCGGCCAGGTTCCCCGTAGCCGTTGACGTCCACCGTGCCGTCGTCGTGGACGGTGATTTGCGCCCTCGAGAAGACCGTGCCTTCGCCCCTGCCGCGGTCGTCCACGTCGAAGACGACGACGCCGAAGGGATAGTTCACGGAGTCCTGGCCCGTGTTGACCTCGTAGGCGCTGAACGGCCGGTTGGTCACGATCACGTAGCGTTCTCCGCGGTTGCCGGGCTTCTTCACCACAAGGTTGAGCGGGTACTGGAGGACGCCGAAGCTCAATAGCCCGTTGGAGTACTTGTCGAGCACCGCCTGCAGCGCGGGCTGTCCGCCGGTAGAGACCAGGGCGGCAAGCAGTTTCGCGACCTCGAGCGGCGTCGTGGTCACGATGTCGATGGTGACCTGGATCCGGCGCGTCCCGGGCATCCGGCCGCCCTCCTGCTCTAGGGTCGCCGTGAGACGCTCCGGGCCGCCGAGTCCGTCACTCCAGCCACTCCCGGCCCACGCAACGCCGAAAAGGAGAGCAGCAACACCCACAAGAACAGCCCCGAGCACACGATCCCGCCTCACTTGGCCCTCGCCAGCGGCTGCGCCGCTTTGCCCTCGCCGCACGAGGTTGTGGAGCTTGCCGTGCTCTCCTGGGCCGCCGACTTTCCGGCATCGCAGTCCACCTGAACCCAGCCGCCGCGCGCCATGGTGCCGCCGCAGTAGGTCCTGCCAACGCTGTTGGGGGTGTTGAGATAGATCAGGATGCTCTCGCAGGTCTCGTCCTTGCCCGGGACAACCGTGCACGTTCCGGTGTAGCGATCGTTGGTGAAGCAGCACAGGCTGGGTGCACCGGCACCGCGGCCCGATGCCGCCACGACAAGCGCGCCGACTACGATGACCGTGGCTATTGCCGCAACGAAACGGCTCTTGCCGGACCCCAGATCACGACCCATCTTCTGCCTCCTTCAGGCTACGTCTTGCTCCTGCCTGAATCTGGCACCTAGCGCCGGTGGCCGCCGCCACCGAAGGAGCGTGTCGCCCCCGACCTGGCCGCCCCGAAACTCTGGGTTCGGCTGCTCCCGCGCTGCCTGGCTTGGTAGTCGCGCTCGAGACCGGACGGACCCTGGCTGACCTGGGGGCGGCCGGCGGGCCGCGACCCGCCTGTGCTCGGCCGCGTGCTTACCCCCGACCCTCCGCCGGACGCCGGGTAGGAGCCGGAGCTCGCAGCGGGCTTCGACCAGCCGCCCTTGTCACGCTGCTGCCAGGTCCCGTCGTTGCCGCGGCGGTACACATTGCCGTCGCGGTCGGCGTACATGTTGTTGGCGCCGCCCTTGGCGACAGTGTTGGCCGGGCGCACGCCCTTGTCCCTGGGCACCGCGGCATTACGCTCCAGGTTCTGCTGCCGTGCATAGAGGTTGCTGTTGTACGGTGTCGGCTTTGGACCGCCGGGCCGGTAGGCCGGAGGGGCACCCGGGCCAGGAGGGTACGGGTGGTAGGGCGGGCGGTAGCCCGGAGGCATACCCGGCCTGGGAGGGTATGGGTGGTAGGGCGGGTGGTACCCGGGCGGGCCGTACCATCCGCCGTAGCCACCCCACCCGCCGAATCCGACGGTCACGCGGAAGGGGCCGCTCCCCCAACTGACACCGACCCCCCAGCCGGTCCACGGGTTCCAGCCGACGCTGACGCCCCAGGTCGGGTGCCACGGGTAGTAGAAGTAGGGGCTGACGTAGGGCGGGTAGTACCAACCTGTCCCGTACACGATGCAGCCGCCGTAGATGTAGCTGTTGACGTAGCCTGGGTAGTAGCCGGTGTAGACCACGGTTGGCGTCGCGCCGTAGACGTGTACGTAGGTGACGTTGTAGTTCTGGTTGGCGGGCGGGATGGTGTAGATCTCGTCCGGGACATTGTCCGCGACCTGCCAGGGACCCTGCGGGGTGCCGGCCACGTACCACACCGCCTGGTGGCAGCAGTAGTACCGGGCGCCCGACTTGATCACCGAGTAGCTGGTGTTGACCGCGAACTCCATCCCCGTGCCCTCGATCGCCTTGAACTGCGGGGCGCCGTCGTACTTCACCTCCAGCGTCACCGCGTCGCGTTTGATCGCGGCGGTCTGGGGGATCTGCGCGTCCAGCATCGCGTCCCGCGCCGCATCGGTTCCGGGCACCGAGGCCAGCACGTTGCCGATGGGCGAGTCCTCCGGGATGCTGGAGAAGTCACGGGGCAGCGAATCGGGCGGCACGAACGTCCACGGGCCGTCCAGTGACGGCGCCGAGAACCACCGTCCGGACAGAGCGGTGTAGGTCTTCTGCGTGTTGAGGTCCTTGAAGATGTCGTTCTCGGAGTTCGAGACGTAGAGCAGTTCCGTGTCCGTGATCGGGGCCCAGTTCGCCTGGCCGTGGATCACCAGGAGCTCGGTGGGCTCCGTGGCAACGACGATCTTCGGCGCTTTGTCGCTCGCCGGCGGCTGCTTCGGCTCTGCGGCCGTGTCGGCGTCGCCCTGCTGCGGCTCTTGCTGCTGCTGTTGCTCGTCAGCTTCCGCCTTCATCGCCATGAGCGGCGCCGGCACGTCGCCGGTCACGGACCACGGGCCGAGGGCATTGGAAGAGACGTACCAGATGTCACCGCCGCACAGGTAGAACTTCGTGGCCTTCACGTCCCGCACCACCGGGAGCGGCGTGTTCACGACGCGCTGGTAGACGCCCTCCTGCCCCCCGGCGTCCTGCAGGATCGGCGTGCCGTCGTACATGAGCAGCACTGCGGGCTCGTAGGAGACGACGATCCGCGGCGGGTCGTGCCTGAAGTTGCCCGCGCCCCTGCTTTCCTGGGAGACATCCTCCATGGCAGCTGCGAGGCGGTCGATCGAGATCGGAATGTCGAGCTTGGGGATCTGCTCCTCGAGGAAGGCGCCGACCTCCTTCTGCTGCTCCTCGGTCGCGTTCGCGAATTTGACCCGTGGCACCTGGATCGACAGGAGGGTCGCCATTCGGGTGTCGTGGTCGGTCTCGAGCAGAGCCTTGAACCAGAAGGCGCCGAAGACCGGCTCGCTGGTCCCGGTTGCGGTGAACGAGACGGCCGCCCGTCCCTCGACGATGTTTCCGTTGAAGCGGTCGATCTGCGGCTGGTAGATGAGCAGGCTGCCCCTTCCGGTCTTGATCTCGCGCGGCCATCCCTGGTCGTCCAGGGCGATTGCGGCGCTCGCGACCAGCAACACGCCGAGTGCCAGGATTCTCTTTCCCATGACTGTCGTCCTCCGCGGGAGAGCTCACTCCCCCTGCCCGCCCTGCAGTTCGGAGCAAGCCTTGTGCCAATGCCAGGCCGGGGGGGGCACCATAGCATGCGATGCCGCGCCGGGTCGGGGCACAACCTGAGGGTGAGGCGGCCCTGCCGCTATGCTCTCCTCAACCAACGATGCACGCATGCGCCTGTTTCGTGCGGCGTAGCTGCGCGCCCGGGACTGACTCGGGGTCGTCCGACGGGAGAGCGCGCGGCGGAGGGGAGTCATGATGAGGAGCTCTTGTGTGCTCGGATGACCGCTGGTTGTGTCCCCCGCTTGGTCCACTTCCACAACCCCGCCGTGCCCCACCGCCCTCCGCCGCAACGCACCCGCACACTGCCCTGCCCTGAACAACGTTGTGAGAAAGAACAGCCAGGAGGAGGCTCTCTTAGGTGGAGACTCCGGAGATCACCTGCCCCGGGTCCTGGCAAAGGATGCGGCCTGTCCCTCAAACCTGGGTGACGATATTTCGCCAGACTGCCGCGATTTCGCCAGTGGCGGGAGGCGCACTTCGCCCGCGCCTCTCCGAGCGCCATGCTCAGAACGCGCCCGTCAGAAGCTATTTGCAGCCTGCCCTTTGTGACCACTGCAACCTGGCATGAGAACTGCGAGGGGGATCCTCATGAATTCCGCTGAGACCCACAGCCTCGACAACGCCGCCGTGACCGCGGAGGGCAACATGGCATCGAACCATATGCGCGCTGGAACGAAGATCGGTGCATGGGCCGCACTCGCGGCCGCAGTGCTGGCGTCGGCCGGCTGCTCGCTGATCGGCCTCAAGCCGCAGCTCGAGGAGACCGCGGCGATCGCGTACTACACCGGGACTGTGACCCGGGAGTCACCGGGGAAGGGGCCCCTGATCGTCGTGTTGCGGGACACGCGATCGAGCGCGGTTGCCTTCTACGACATCGTGCCAAGGCAAGGCGCCTACCACCTCCTGGCCGAGCCCGGGAGCTACGAGGTGTTCGCCTTCGAGGACGCCAATGGCAACTTCGCCTTCGAGCCGGACGAGCGGTTCGCCTCGCTCGGAGCAGCCCCGGTGAACGCGCACGGCAACTTGGACCCGGCCGCGCGGGGCGCGCTGGTGGTCGGAGCCGGCGGCGACCGTTCGCGCGTCCACGCTATCGACCTGTCGGCGCAAGGGCTCGCGACAGTCCTCACGCGCCGCGCGGCTCGCGTCGGCGTCACGACGACGCTCGACGACCCGCGCTTTGCCCCGGAGAACGTCGAGGCCGGCGTCTACCGCCCGATGGACTTCCTCCGCAACACCGGGCCCGGGCTATTCTTCCTCGAGCCGTATGATCCTGCCCGCATTCCCGTCGTTTTCGTGCACGGCATGGACGGGTCGCCCCGCGACTTCGCGACGATCATCGATCACCTGGACCGCAGCCGTCTCCAGCCGTGGGTGTACTTCTACCCAACCGGGTCGTCGCTCTCGTTCTCGGCGTGGGCGCTCGACCAGGAGCTCGAGGAGCTCCAGTCGCGCCTCGGCGTCTCGCGCTTCTATCTGGTCGCGCACAGCATGGGCGGCCTCGTCTCGCGCGGCGCCATCAACCTGCGCCTCGCCGACGGCCGTAAGGCCGGGGTCGAGCGGTTCATCACCATCTCAACCCCGTGGCTGGGCCACGCCGGCGCCAAGCTCGGCGTCGCGATGTCGCCGGTGGTAGTGCCGAGCTGGGAGGACATGGCACCGGGCAGCGTCTACCTGCAGGGACTCTTTGCCGTCTCATGGCCGTCCGAGATCGAGCGCAGCCTGCTGTTCGGCCACCGCGGGCGCAGCCTCGTCACACCTGGGAAGGACGACGGCGTCGTCGCGGTGGAGAGCGTGCTCGCCTACCCGGCGCAGGATGGCGCGCACCTGGTTTACGGGCAGACCGAGGACCACACGTCGATCCTCAGCAGCGCAAAGACGCTCGAGCTTCTCGCGATGCTGCTTGGCCAACGATGAGCCTTGTTATCGGCGGTCCCACGGCTACGGCCCGACGGCCCGTTCGTGATCGGGGGATTGCGGCGCGTGGCGAACTCAGCGATGTCACAAAGGAGGAGCGTGATGCGATCGAACGCAGTCGTTGCTGCTCTGGCCCTCGTTTTCACACTGGCAGCGGCAGGGCCAAGTGGCGCGCAACAGGGCAGTGGTTTTCCCGGTGATGTGCCGGATACCTTCAGGATACGGCTCGGCTCGATGTATGGGGACTTTTCCACCAACTTCGCAATATCCGGCAAACGCGGCGGCCTCGGCACGATCCTGAACTTCGAGGACCTCTTCGACCTTCAGACGACCAAGACTTCCCTCCGTCTCGAAGGAGCTTGGCGCGTCAGCGAGAGGAGCAGCCTCATCTTCGGCTACGTTGGCTACAACCGCGCCGGCGAGCGGTTGCCCGAGCGCGAGTTCGAGTTCCTCGGCTACACGGTGCTAGCCGGTGTCGGCGTCAAGAACGAGTTCAAGGCGAAGTTCACCACCCTTGCCTACCGCTATGACGCCTATGACAACGGTGAGGTTCGCCTCAACGGTACCGCCGGCTTGACCTACATGCAGATGGGGACGAGGCTGGTGACCGGGATCGGGGTCATCGGTCCCGATGGCAACCCGCTCGGCCGCGGCCTCGACGAGTCTGCGGAGATCAACCAGGCGGTGCCGCTGGTCGGCGTCGGGGTCGACTGGGCGGCATCGCCGCGATTCGCGACCAACCTCTACCTCAGAGGCCTGTACATCAACGTCGGCGGCTTCAACGGTGGCGTTACCGAAGCGGGTCTCAGTGGCACGTGGTTCTTTCACCGCAACGTCGGTCTCGGGTTGGGCATGGAGCGCACCGACGTCCGCATCAAGAGGTATGAGGGGGAAAGCTTCGTCGGCCGCGGCGCATACTCCCAACTCGGCCTCAAGCTCTTCTTGGAGGCGGCATTTTGATGCTCTCTTGAAGGCAGATCCGGCAAGACACCGTCTCCATCGAGGGAGCGAGAAACAGGCCTGAAGACCATGGTCTTGGCGGTCGTTGCTGGCATCGGGATGTCGTGTCCCGCTCTGGATAGGCCACCCATACGACGTCGGCGATGAGGCGGTGAACGCAGCCGAGTGCGGTTCGCGTCAGCTCATCGGCGATCTGACGCGGTGATGTACCGAGCGGTCCCGGCGCGGTTTCTCGCTCCTCAGCGGACAGTGGTTCCTCCGAGGGGTGCCTCTGGCCACCCGCGCCCAGGGTGCCACCGACACCCTTTGACTCCTTCCCACACCCCCGCTGGTGATCGAAGAGTGCGGGCAGATCCAGCACCAAGGCCTTATCACCGACGGGATCTCTGCCGGCAGTTAGAGTAACGATATTTCGCCACACTGCCGCGATTTCGCCAGCGCCGCCTGGCAGTGTTCTCCTTTCCTCGCTCAGCGCCCCGCTCATAACACGCTTACGAGGCAGACGGTTGCAGCGTGTTCTTCGTGGCCGCTGTCGCATGGCATGAGAACTGCGAGGGCAACGCACCGGGAGGTCGACAATCATGAGGGGCGTGACACTGGCTGCAGTCCTGCTGGCAATGGTCATTGCAGCGGCCGTGCCGGCCTTTGCGCAAGAGGCGGGGACGGACGCGGCGGCCGAGTTGGCCAAGAAGCTGGCGAACCCGGTCGCCTCGCTGATCAGCGTGCCGCTGCAGTTCAACTTCGACGAGAACTACGGCGCTGACGACAAGGGGTCGAAGTTGGTGCTCAACATCCAGCCGGTCTGGCCGTTCTCGCTTGGCAAGGACTGGAACCTGATCACGCGGACGATCATCCCCCTGGCAGACCAGCGAGACATCACGCCGGGCACGGACCAATCCGGTCTCGGCGACATCCTGCAGAGCTTCTTCTTCTCGCCGAAGGAACCAATCGGCGGCTGGGTCCTGGCCGTGGGGCCGGTCTTCCTCTATCCCACGGCCTCCGACGAAGTGCTCGGCGGAGAGAAATGGGGTGCGGGACCGACGGCGCTGGCCCTCAAGCAGGCCAACGGCTGGACCTATGGCGTCCTGGTCAATCACATCGAGTCGTTCGCCGGCAAAGATGACCGGGCGGACATCAGCGCGACCTTCATACAGCCGTTCCTCTCGTACATCACGAAGACGAAGACGACGATCGGGCTGAACACCGAGTCCACCTATGACTGGAACAACGAGCAGTGGGCGGTGCCGTTGAATCTGACGATTTCGCAACTGGTCAAGGTCGGCAAGATGCCCTTGAGCCTCACCGCCGGTGTCCGCTACTGGGCCAAGGCGCCGGTGAACGGGCCGGAGGGCCTCGGCTTTCGCGCCGCAGTCACGTTCCTGTTCCCGAAGTGAGGCCAAGTTGGTGGAACAGTCGTTCCGCAGGGCCGAGCTATGGTCAGTCTGATGGCATGTTCCAGGGAACCTGAAGCCGTTCGCAGGAGCAGCGGAGGTCCGAGCATGAGAGGCGTCTTGAGATCGCTGATCGTCATCGCCGCGGCGATGTTGGCCCTGGCCGCAGTCGGAGCGGCACAGCAGCCAGCGTCCCCTGTCTCTGTTGGCACGCCAAAACAGTACGTCTTTCCGGCGAAGGGCCAGATGCCGGAACTCCAGTTGAAGGACGAGGCGGGCTGCTCCGCCTGGGCAACGCAGCAGACCGGCTTCGACCCGGCGCGGCCACCGGCGGCCCCTACTCCGGCGCCGACCGCGCCGCCGAAGAAGGGCGCCGGCCTGCGCGGCGCCGTGCGTGGCGCTGCGACCGGCTACATCATCGGTGACCTGGCCAACGACGAGGGCGGCGAAGGCGCTGCAATCGGCGCGGTGGTGGGTGGCGCCCGGGCCAGGGGCAAGCAGAAGCAGCGCCAGGCGGCCGCCGCGCAGCAGCAGCAGACGGCGCAGCAACAGCATGCGCAGCAGGTTCAGCAACTCAACGGCGAGTTCCTCAAGGCCCGAACCGCGTGTCTCGAGGCCAAGGGCTACACGGTCAAGTGAGGAGGACGAGATGACTGCCAGAACGCTTTTCACCACCTCCCTCCTGTTCCTCGCGCCGCTCGCCGCGACCGCCCAGGAGGCACCCTGGCCGGACGTGGTCGTTTGCTCTCTCGGTGAGGCCACGGTCTGTACCAATGAGGGCTGCCACCAGGCGACGCTTGCAACCCTCGATGTGCCTGAACTGGTCCGGCTCGACCTCAGAGTTGGCGTGATGCACGCGCTCACCCCCGAGCACGCTGGCCGGCGCTCCGCATTCCGGGTGATGGACCAGACGCCGGCCAAGGTCGTCATGCAGGGGTACGAGAACGGCCGCGCGTTCTCGGCCCTCCTGACCGAGGCAGGCACGCTCGTCGTCAGCGCCACGAGTGAAGACACGACGTTCTCGATGTTCGGTCGGTGCACTGATCTGAAGCTCATCATGGAGGTTGGAAAGTGAGTCCAGCCGGCGGCACGCGGGCCGGATGCGCCGGTGCACCAGTCGTCACGTCGCGGCCGGCCGCGCGAATCAGCCGGGCGAGAAAGACAAAGGAGGGTAGACACATGAAGATCAGATTTGCATTCGCGGTGACCCTGGCGTTGTTGGCCGTGGCCGTTCAGGCCTCTGCCCAGTCGGAGAAGGACTGGCGCATCAACCTCGGAGCGAACTACTCCATGCCGGTTGGCACCACCGCGGACAAGGTCGATCCGGCCTTCGGCTTCGTCGGGGGCTTCATCTACAAGCCGGCGTCGTGGCCCGTCGGCATCCAGGCCGAGCTCGGCTACCAGGACTTCAAAGCCCCGAGTTGGACCGTGCCGACGGGCACGCCGGGCGAGTTCGCGAAGCTCGACGGCCACGCCGAAGTGTGGTCGCTGACCCTCAACGGAATCTGGGAGGCGAAGACCAGCGGCGACGTCGGCTTCTACGTGACCGGAGGCGTCGGTGCGTACAAGCGCAACGTGGCGATCACCACGTTCGCCGGGTACGACTACATCTACTGGTGCGATCCGTGGTGGGGCTACTGCTGGGCCGAGCCGGTTCCGGTCGACCAGGTCCTCGCATCCGACTCGCTCACCAAAGTCGGCTTCAACCTCGGGATCGGCACCACCTTCCGTGTCGGCTACTCGACCCAGCTCTACCTCGAGAGCCGTTTCCACTGGGTCGACACACCGAAGGCGACGGAGTTCTTCCCGATCGTGTTCGGCGTGAGGTTCTGACAGGAGCGAAACACGTGTCGCACTGGCGGCCGGCATCGTGACCAGTGCGGCATCGGAGGAAAGGGAACATGCGGATCAAACGACTGGCCTTCCTCGCACCTCTCGCCGTCATGGTCGTCGGTTCCTGCTCGACCATGCAGCTCACGACGGACTACGATCGCGAGGTCGACTTCTCTCAGTACGCGACCTTCGACGTCCTGCCCGGCGCCGAGATCAAGAGCTACCTCCTTCAGGAGCGCCTCGAGGACGCCGCCGTCGCGGCGCTCGAGGCCCGAGGGCTCAAGCGCGTTCGCGGGGACGCCGACCTGCTGATCGCGCTGCACGGGCGGCTGTCGCGTCAGACGGAGATTATTGAAGGCTCGTTCGGGTACGCTCGGGGCCGATGGGGCTACTGGGGACCGTACGGGTACAGAGGCACCACCGGCGTCGCGACGATTCGAGAGGTCCCGGTCGGCACCCTCGTCGTCGACGTCGTGGATGCGCGCACCAAGCAACTGGCCTGGCAGGCGGTGGCGAGCGACACGCTCGACCCGCAGGCCTCGCCGGACGAGAAGGTCTATCGCATCAACAAGGCCATGGAGCGCATCTTTGCCGGCTTCCCGCCCAAGGCGCAGTAGTCCAAACAGGCGAGACGGAACAACGGACAATGACGAGACGGGCGATCACGGCGTTCCTCACCACCCTCTTCGCGGCGGCAGCCCTCGCTCAAGCCCCCGGCGATGTCACCGTCGTGGAAACCCCCAAGGGCAAGACGCTGTCGAGCGTCTTCGTCGAGGACCGCGCGATCCTCGGCAGACCGAATGTTGGCAGCCTCGTCGTCATCACCACCACGCAGGCAGTGGGGCTCTCGCTCGAGAAGGTACCGACCACGTGATGGTCCAGCGGCAGCACGACCCGCGCGGGGGTCTCCCAACCGCGTCAGGAGGGACTCAAACCATGGTGCGCAAACTCTTCATGCTCACAGCAATCGCCGTCGCAGTCGTCGCAATCGCAAGCCCATTATGGGCCCAGGAGATGCCCGAGCAGTTCACCGGGACCGTCGTCAATATGCAAGGGGGCGGCACGGTCCGAGTCACCGTGCACATCGACACCTACTCACCCGACGAGGAAGTGCTGCAGCTGGCCAAGATCCTCACGGAGAAGGGCCAGGCGGGTCTGCAGGATGCCATGTGGGACCTCAAGGATCGGGGGTGGGTCCGCGTCGGCCCAAGCCTGGGCTACCCGATCACCGTGTTCCGGAACCGCCCGACCGAAAAGGGCCGTCTGATAGTGGCCCTCACCGACCGCCCCATCCAGTTCTGGGAGGTCTACCGCAGCACCCGGTCGCGCGACTACGCCTTCGGGATGATCGTCCTCGAGGTGGACAAGGACGGCAACGGCGAAGGCAAGCTCCTCCCAGCCATGAAGGCCAAAATCACCGACGACGGCAAGGTCGAGCTTGAGAGCCTGGGCACCGAGCCCTTCAAGATCCTGAAGGTCAGGCAGGAGCTGCCCAAGAGGAGCAAGAAGTAGGAGACGCACCATGAGTAGCTCACCGAGCGCCGGTCGCCCTGGGGCCCCACAGCCGCGGACCTCTGCTCGAGCCTTGGTGACGCCCGGCGGAGTGCAGCGGTGACGTCTCGCGATTGGCCCCAGTGGTTGCTCGTGATCGCGGCCGTGATCGCCCTCTCAGCCGCGTCACTTGCCGCGCAAGCGCCCCAGCCCACCCCGACGCCGGCCCCGCAGGCCGAGGCCACGGCCGCCAAGTTGCAAGGGACGCAACACCTTCTCCGCCTCATCGAGCTGCAGAAGTTGCAGATCGAGGAGCAGGCGAAGCTGCTCGAAGCGCAGCAGGAGCAGCTCGAGGCGATGAAACAGTTGCTGGACGCGCTCAGCCGTCGCCTCCAGGAACTTGAGTCCAAGGCCGGCGAGGTCACCCCCCAGGAGCTCGAGGAGCGCCTAGCCAGGATCGAGACGTCGGTGACGAAACCACCGGAGCTGCCTCCGGACGTGGTCTCTGCGGGTGACTTCCCCGGGTCGTTCCGCATTCCCGGCTCCGACGCGGGGATGAAGATCAGCGGAATCGTGTGGACGAGCCTGATCCAGACGTTCGACGCGCTCGGCTCCGATGACCGCTTCCTCACCTACTCGATCCCCACCGCGGGCACCCCGGAGGCCGGCAAGGGAAAGCGACTGTCGCTGTGGGCGGGGGCGTCGCGGTTCAACTTCGACGTCCGTACTCCTACGGCCTTGGGACAGATGCGCGCCTTCATCGAAGGAGACTTCGGCGGGCAGGCCGGGGCGTTCCGCCTTCGCCATGCCTACGGCCAGTACCGCTCCTTCATCATCGGGCAGACCTGGTCAACGTTCTCCGACCCTGACGCCGACCACGCTGACGTCGACTTCGAGGGGGTCAACGCCGAGAACGTGCAACGGCAGGCGCAGGTCCGCCACACCAGGACCCTGCGCGACGGCCTCAAGCTCGCAGTCGCGGTCGAGTATCCCACTGCCTCGATCACCGGCGGCAAAGCGGTCAACCAGGTGCCCGACCTTATCGGCAGGCTGGTGTGGCAGCTCCCGAGGGACGGCCACCTCCAGACGGCGGCCGTGTTCCGCCAGGTCCGTGGCGAGCTCGACGGTCGGCCCAACGTCGTCGAGAGCGTTCCTGCCTGGGGTCTGTCGGCGAGCGGCGTCGTACCGGTGCCGCGGTGGTACGAGAAAGACCGCCTCATCTTCCAGGTCAACGGCGGGCGAGGCGTTGCGCGCTACATCAACGACCTCAACTCCGCCGGTGGCCAGGACGCAATCTTCACGGCCGACGGAAACCTGCGCACCCTCCAGGCGTGGGGGTACTACGTGGACTACGAGCACGTCTGGGGCGAGCAGCACTGGTTCGGCCTGCCGCTGAACGACCTCCGCAGCTCGCTGATCTGGGGCCGTGTCACGGTGAGGAACTTGCAGGAGCAGCCCGGCAACGCGTACCACAAGACCGATCGGTTGAGCCTCAACCTCGTGTGGTCGCCGGTCCCACGCGTGGACCTGGGGACCGAGATCCTGTGGGGAAGGCGGGAGAACAAGGACGGATCGTCCGGCACGGCACGGCAGTTCCAGCTTCGCGCACGCTTCCTCTTCTGATTCCGCGTCCCGTTCACACCAGCCGACGCGACCAGACCGCACCCTTGATCCCAACTACGAACCCTCGGCGGCGCGTCGAGCGGGAGGGCGCCGCGGACTACTTGTCGTCAGGTGTCGTCGTCCCCTCGGAGGCTTCCACGATGCGGATCACCGGCATGTCGCGCAGATACGCGTCGTCAGCGTCACCGAGCCGGTTCTGGCGCATGATCGTCGCGAGGTCGTCCACGTAGGCTTGGCCGCGCTCTGAGTAGCGGACGAGCGTCTGAACCAGCACCTCGCCGGAGACCCTCAGGTTGCGCCGCCGAAGCTCGGCGCGCTTGAGGCGGAAGTCGCGATACGCATCCTGCGTGTTGAGGTTGAGGGTGTAGGCGTACACCGCCTCTCCGGTGCTGCCGAAGGCAGCAACTCGGTGGTCGCCGAGATCCTTCCCCCGCTGCTCTGTCGGCTTGAGTCCCTTGCCCCAGCTCCACTGACCGAACAGCGCGTTTCCCTCGGCAGCGAAACGCGAGGTTCCCCAGCCACTCTCGCTCGCCGCCTGGGCGAGCGAGAGGGACGCAGGGACGATGTCCACGCGGAGAAGGAGCTCGGGGTATTGGTCGGAGTCGAGGCGATCGCCTGGTGAACGAACCAGTTTGTACCGGACCGCGAGCTCCGCAAGCCAGGCCCGGTCCTCGGCACTGACCCCCTCGCCGAGCGAGAGCCGCTCGGTAACCTCCTTGGCGCGTGCCCGGTCCGCCGCGATCAGCTCGTTGATCCGCAGGACGATCGGAGCAAGGGCCCGGAAGAACAGGCGTTTTTTGTCGGCAACAGGGATAACCTTCGAGCCCCGCTCGCGCCACCGCTCCGGAATGTCCTCAAGGTACACGCGCGGAACCTCGCGAATCCCGGCCTGCCAGGCCTGCTGGCTGTATCCGAGCCGGTCGAACAGGGCGAGAACGTCTTTGTAGTCACGACACGGTACGCGTTCGTCCGTCGCCTTGAGCTGCGCCACCGCCTCGCCAACCAGGAGGATGACCGCGAATCCAACGCCCCAGGTGATCGCTCTCCTCACGGGTTGCCTCCCACTCGAGTATATCGGGCGCTGGAGGACGGTAGGAGCGCTCGCCCTCTACCCGAGGCCCGGGAAGCCACCCGGTGAGCATGCCTTTGAGGAAGAAGGTGGCTGAGCTGCAGCGGTTGTGGCTGATCGAGGCGGTCACGATCGGGTCTCCCCTCTGGATGACCGCCGGGCCGTGCGTCCCCACGTGGACAACGCCGGCCGCTCCTCACGACGGCGCCGCATCTCGACCATGGGCCGGCTGTTATGATGACGGGCGCGGGCCACCGCAGGTGGTCCGCTCGGGGGAATCGCTCATGTCCGTCAACCGGTCGCTCACATTTTTCGCCGTCGTCCTCCTCGGCCAAGGTCTGTTCGCCTGCTCGACCCTCACGGTGGCCAACACCTACGACCCGACCGTGGAGTTCTCGCAGTACCACACTTTCGCGTTCCGCACCGATCGACAGCTCGACGATCCGTTCCGCCAGAAGATGGCGGAGCGGCTGATCACCCAGGATTTCACACAGAAGGGTTTCAGCCGCAACGACACCGCTCCGGACATACTCGTCGGCCTCGTTGCCGACGTCGGCCTGGAGCTCGCCGAAGGAACCATTCCCGCCGGCGCGGTGGTCTGGTCGACCTGGGGACCGTACGACGGCCTCAGCCTCGCCGTGGGCGACCGGGACATCATGGAGGCTGGGTTCGTCGTCACCCTCCGCGACGCCCGCGACCGGCGCCTGTTGTGGCGCGGGATCGCGCAGGGTACCGCCGTGATCGGCGAGCCGGAAGTCAACGAGAAGCGCGGCCGAGCGGCGCTCGAGAAACTGCTGGCGACCTTTCCACCGAAGAGGAAGTAGTCCTGCTCGGCATCGGGCATCTCGCCCTTTGCGATGACCTGCCCGGCAGGCCTCGCGGGCACGGCCTCGCCATCCTTACGTTCGCCCTCACCCCGCCCAGCCGCCTGCTCCACGGTCCGCCGGCCGAGCCCACGCGGAGGTTCGTTGACAGTGCCGGAGCAGCGGTTATCCTTAACCTCGATGACAACGAAAAGCCGATACCTCATGGGCAGTGGGCACCGCCGTGGGCACGCTGACGCGGCGAGGTTTGTTCTGCTTTCTTGCGTGGTCGCGGTGCTTGCCGGCTGCACGCACATCGGACCCAAGACCGTAACCGTCGACCGCTTCGACTACAGCTCGGCCATCGCCGACTCGTGGAAGCAGCAGACGCTCCTCAACATCGTCAAGATGCGCTACATGGATCTGCCGGTGTTCGTGGACGTGGCGTCCATCGTCGCCGGCTACTCGCTGGAAACCGGCCTTACCGTGGGCGGCAGCCTGCCGGAGACCTCCGCCTTGGGTGGCAACACCGCCACGTTGGGCGGCTCGGCCAGGTTCACCGACCGGCCCACCATCACCTACGTACCGCTCACGGGCGAGAAGTTCCTGCGCGGGCTCATCACGCCGATCGATCCAAAGCACATCTTCTTCATGCTTCAGGCCGGGTATCCGGCGGACTTCATACTCGGCCTGACCGTCGAGTCGCTCAACGGCGTGCGGAACCGGTCGACGGCCGGGGGTACGGTGCGGGAGGTGGACCCGGAGTTCGTTCGCGTGCTGGGGCTGCTGCGCGACGTGCAAGCTGCCGGCGCGTTCGGGATGCGGGTAGAGGAGGACAAGGCCAAGGGCTCGACCGCCGTGTTGTTCTTCCGGCGTGACGACGTGTCCGCCGACATCGCCGAGAAGACGGCCGAGATCCGGCAGCTGCTCAAGCTGCCTGCGGACCAGCAGAAATACGTGCTCGCCTACTCGCCGGTGCGCGGGGCGGAAAACGAGCTGGCTGTCAACAGCCGTTCGATGCTGCAGATCATGGCGGCATTCGCGAGCTACCTCGACGTGCCTGAGGCGCACCTGAAGGACCAGTGGGCGATGCCCGCCGTCGAGAACTCCGCCACGGAGAGCCGGCAGGACATGGTGAAGATCCACAGCAGCAAGGAAGAGCCGGCGGACGCGTTTGCCGCCGTGCACTACCGCGGGCACTGGTTCTGGGTCGACGACGGCGACTGGCGGACGAAGCGCGCACTCACGGCAGTCATGTTCTTCTTCACGCTGGCGGAGACCGGTAGCTCCGACCGGCTCCCGTTGATCACCATCCCCGCGCAGTAGTCTCTCGACTAGCCGATCAGGAATCGTGCCTACAAATCGAACCACATCGCCAGCCAGAGTCGCGAGCCTGGCGCTCGCCCTGATAGGACTTGGGTGGGCGGTCCGAGGCTTTGGTGCCGAGCCCGTCAGTCCCCTCACGCCCGTTGCCGGGACCAGCCATGGCAGTGCCACCAACGCCGCCCCCAGCGTCGCCGTCAATGCTGGCAGCACGAAGCCCCTTCTGCCCGACCTGAGCTGGGTCCCGCCGGAGGACACATTTGACTGGATTCAGCTCAAGTCCGGCGAGTGGCTCAAGGGCCGGCTCAAGGGCATGCAGGAGCGCACGCTCGAATTCGACAGCGAGGAGTTGAATGAGCTGACCTTCGACTGGAAAGACGTCCGTCAGGTGCGCTCGGGCCGCATCCTCGACGTGTTGTTTGCGAACGGCGAGAAGGTGTCAGGCCCCGTCACGGTGACGCCGGAGCAGGTCGCGGTGGGCGGCGCGCAGCCGCGTGTCTTTCCCCGTGACCAGCTCCAAAGCCTCACGCCTGGGGGGTCCAAGGAGCGGGATTACTGGTCGGGCAAGGGGTCGCTCGGGCTGACAGTGCGGGCAGGCAACACCGAGCAGGTCGACTACAGCGCCCAGGCTCACCTGCAGCGCCGCAGCCCGGCCACGCGCCTCAGCTTTGATTACATTGGCAACGTCAGCAGCACAAGTGGCAAAGAGAACGCCAACAACCATCGCGTGAACACCGAGTTCGATCTGTGGCTCTCGCGGCGGTTCTACCTGATCCTGCCGTTCGCCGAGTATTTCAAAGACCCTTTTCAGAACCTGGCGCACCGGGTCACCCTCGGCGCCGGCGTGGGCTACGACCTCATCGACCGGCCGAATCTGGCATGGAACATCGCCACCGGACCGGCCTTCCAGCAGTCCGGGTTTGACTCCACCCAGCCAGAAGAAGCGACCGGCCAAAGCGCGGCCGCGCTCTCAGTTGCCAGCCGTTTCGACTGGGACATCACCAAACGCATCGACTTGATCCTGGACTACCGCGGCCAATACGCCAAGAGTGACGTCGGCGAGACCACCCACCATGCCGTCAGCACGCTTTCGCTCGAACTGACCAAACGCTTTGACGTGAATATCTCCTTCGTCTGGGATCGCACCGCCAATCCAAAGGTCGGCGACGACCTCGTTCGACCCGAGCCGGATGACTTTCGCCTCGTCGTCGGGTTAGGGGTGGATTTCTGAGAAGACCGACCGACGCCGATCTCCAAGGGGCTCAGGCTCACGGCCAGCGACGGTTCCGCCGTCGGCAGCGACCCTGGTTCGCTCGTCCTGCTCGACTCCTTCGATGAGGCCACGTTCACTTTAGATGGCACGGTCGAAAAGGCGCCTGTGAAGTAACTGTTGCCGCGAGTCGGCTGCAATCCTTCGGACCCATCGTGTCCTTCACCAGGCGCTCGCGGTCACATGCCCGCACCCCGCCGCCTTCCTGCCTCGACCCCACTTGATGCCCTCTCGCCCCAAGGACTACCATTGGCAGGCTGAAAAGAGGAGATGATGCCGATTCCATGAGCGAACCACCTCTTAGGAGCATGGCTTTGTCGGTCAAGGACGATCCTCTCTGTGGGATGGACTGTCAGGAGCGGCCGTGCTTCGAGACGCTGCTGGCCGCAACCAATCGTTGGCTCCCAGTCACCCCATGACTTGGGTCACCGTCATCTGGTCCATGGTCGCGTCAGCGTGTCTCACGCTGGCGGCAATGCACCTGCTCGTCTGGTACAGGATGCCCAGGACTTGGGCCAATCTGCTCTATTCCCTCACGGCGTTGGCGACGACTGGTTTGGCGGGCTGCGAGTTGTGGATGATGCGGGCGCAGACGTCCGAGCAATTCGGCACCGCCCTGCGCTGGCTCCATGTTCCGGCCTGGGCGATGATCGTATCGCTCGTACTCTTCGTGCGACTCCATCTGCGGGCCGGGCGGCCGTGGCTGGCCTGGACCGTCTGCACGCTGCGAACGTTCTCGCTGCTGATGAACTTCCTGGTGGGGCAGAATCTCAACTACCGCGAGGTCACCGGCCTGCGGCACATCCCGTTCATCGGCGAATCCGTCTCTGTCGCCGAGGGAGTATCGAATCCGTGGATGCTCGTCGGCCAGCTGAGTCTGGTGTTGTGGGTGGCTTTCGTCGCGGACGCCGCGACCACCGTCTGGCGACGCGGCAATAGGCGAGAGGCGTTGGTGGTGGGCGGCAGCATCATGTTCTTCGTGCTGGCCTCAACAGTGCAGGCCGTGCTGGTGCTCTGGCAGATTATCCACTCGCCGCTGACGACGAGTTTGTTCTACCTGGGCGTCGTCGCGGTGATGGCTTACGAAATGAGCCGTGAACCGCTCCGCGCCACCCAGTTGTCGGAGGACCTTCGCCAGAGCCAGGAGCGCCTGCGCCAGGCAGCCCAGGCCGCTGGGTTCGGAGTCTATCTCTACGATTTCGCCACGGACGAAACGTCGTACTCCACGGAGTTCCTGGCCCTGCACGGGCTGCCCGTCGATGCGACTCTCGAACTGGATTCGGACCTCGTACCCAAGGCCATCCACCCGGACGACAAGGCCGGTTTCCTGGCCGGCATGAAGGCGGCCAACGATCCACACGGTCCCGGGACACTCGACCTCGAGTACCGCATTTCCCGCCGCGATGGTCAGCTGCGGTGGCTGCGGGCACGCGGCCGTACAGTGTTCACGGGCAGCGGTCAATCCATCCGTCCGCTTCGCCTAGATGGGATCCTTCAGGACACCACCGAGCGCAAGCGTCTGGAGCTGGAGCTTCGTCAAGGCCTGGACGAGGTCCAGCGGCTCCGCGACCAGCTGCAAATGGAGAACATGTACCTCCGTGAGCAGGTCAAGCGCGCCGACGGGCACGATGAGATTCTCGGGGAGAGTGAGGCCATTCTGCAGATGCTCGCCAAGGCCAAACAGGTGGCGCTGACGGACACCGCCGTGCTCATCACCGGCGAGACCGGGACGGGCAAGGAGTTGCTCGCGCAGGCGATCCACGACATGAGCCGCCGCAAGACACGATCCATGGTGAAGGTGAACTGCGCCGCCTTGCCTGCACCGCTGATCGAGAGCGAGCTGTTCGGGCGGGAGAAGGGCGCCTTTACCGGGGCGATGACCCGGCAGATCGGCCGCTTCGAGCTCGCCGACGGCTCGACGATCTTCCTCGACGAGATAGGAGACCTCCCCGTGGATCTCCAGGTCAAGCTCCTGCGCGTGCTGCAAGACGGGGGGTTCGAGCGACTGGGGAGCAACCACACCATCACGGCGGATGTCCGGGTGATTGCGGCCACAAACCACAACCTGGGCGGCATGGTCAGGAACGGCACGTTTCGGGAGGACCTGTTTCACCGTCTGGACGTCTTCCCTATCGAGGCACCCCCGTTGCGCGCACGAGTCGATGACATCCCACTCCTGACCTGGAAGTTCGTGGCGGAGTTCAACAAGAAGATGGGCAGGTCGATCGACTCGATCCCCAAGCACGTCATGGAGCAGCTCAAGCAGTACCCGTGGCCGGGCAACGTCCGCGAGCTGCGGAACCTGGTCGAGCGGGCGGCGATCGTGAGCACCGGCCGTGCGCTGAAGATCGAGCTCCCCTCCGTCGACAATGGGTTGGAGCCTCTCCCCGTCACGCTGGAGGAGGCTGAGCGAAAGCACATCCTTGAGATGTTGGAACGCGTCCACTGGCGGATCTCCGGCCACGACGGCGCGGCCGAGATCCTCGGAGTCCGTCCCACCACGCTGCATTCGCGGATGAAGAAGCTCGGCATCTCCCGTCCCAAGACCTAACGGCAGGCCCCATCTCTCCTACCGGTCCGAGTGACGGCATTTCGTCACAATGCCGCGATTTCGCCACCGCACCCCGGCGAGGACCTCCCGACCCGTCTCCACGTTCCGCTGATAACGCTCCCATAGACAGGCGGTTGCAGCTCGCTCTCTTCGGCCATCGTTGCGTGGCATGAGAACTGCGAAGAAGACCCGTATGGACTCCGAGAACGGGCTCAAGCTGGTGACGTGCTCGATCGACATGCAGTTCGCTCCGAAGGACCTGGACCACGCGGTCCGCCTGCTGCTCTCCGAAGCAGGGCACACCCAGGCGAAACGCGGTTGTCGCGCCTGCAATGTCGGGGTGGAGGCCGGCGAGCCGGGCCTGGTCCACTACCGAGAGGACTGGGATTCTGAGTGTGCCTTTCAGCGACATGTTCAATCCGAGGAGTTCCGGCGAGTGCTCGTCGCGGTCGATCTGTGCTCCGAGGAACCACACATCGTGGTCGGGAATCTGTCCGGGCACAGCGGGTTGGCGTATCTGCGCACGCTACGCGAGAAGGAAGTTGTAACGGCGGAGTAGGAACGATTGACCGGCAGCCCGAACCAGCTGCCGGTGGCTCGTGACGATCGGGCGAGCAGAGAGGCGAGAGCGAGGACAGAGTGACACAGACCATGGAAGAGCGCGGGAAAGTCGAGACACTCTCGCTCCTCGGGGGCCCGCTGCACCAGCTGGGATGCCGCCTGGGACTGGTCCGGCGCGGCACGAACACCCTCGGTCTGGGGTTGGCGCTCGGCGTGGGCCTCTGGACCATCCTGGTGGCGCTGGCGTTCATCGAGGGCGTCAGCCACCGGCTCTTCTCCCTGTCGGTGATCGGCGCGCACGTTCGCCTGCTGGTAGCCATACCGCTGTTCTTCCTGTGCGAAACGTGGCTGAGTCCTCGGCTGACGATTTTTGCCAGCACGATCGTGCGTTCGGGCGTCGTCCCCGAGCACCGACTGCCGGCCCTCGAGTCCGAGATCACGCACACCGCCCGGTGGGCTGCCTCCTGGCTCCCGGAAGTGCTCTGCCTACTGGTGGCGGTGCTGGTGTCGCCCATCGGGTTGCAGGTGGGCCTATCAGGAGCGACGGCGACGTACGCCCCGGGGCGCGGCGCAGCTGGTGCGACCTTAACGGGCCTGTGGTACTGGGCTGTCTGCCTGACGCTCTTCCGTTTCCTGATCCTCCGCTGGATCTGGCGGCTCGGCCTCTGGTCGTACTTCCTCTGGCGCGTGGCGAAACTCGAACTCCACCTCGTGCCCACTCATCCCGACGGCCGTGGCGGGCTGGGCTATCTGGAGGTCGTGCACACCCAATTCACTCCGATGGTCTTGGCGATCTCGGCGGTTCAGGCCGCCTCGTTCGCCGAGGAGATCTCCTCGGGCACGATGACGTTCGGGGCGATCTACCCGGCGCTTGCCCTTGTCCTGGTCGCGGACGCGGTGCTGTTTCTCGCACCCCTGCTCATCTTCACGCCCAAGCTCCGGGCCTGCCGGCTGAAGGGCCTGAGCGACTACATGGAGTTCGCGGGGAGTTACGTAACCGGCTTCGACAAGAAATGGCTGGGCTCACGAACTGCCAACGAAGAGCACCTCTTGGGCACGCCTGACCTGCAGTCCCTGGCGGACCTGGCCAACAGCGTCAATATTGTGCGCGACATGCGCCTGGTCCCCGTGACCTTGCGCACGCTGACGGGCTTCGCGATCGCGGCGCTCCTGCCGGTCCTGCCGCTGCTCCTGCTCAAGTACCCCATCGCAGAGCTGACCGAGAAGTTCCTCACGAGACTGGCCGGCCTGTGAGTCCGGAAGGAGGGAATGGTGATGGAGCAGGGCGCGATCAATCTCGAGGAACTGAAGAAGAGCGACGGGCTGGCGGCCGCGCGGACGGTCATGGCTGCGGACCGGACCCTGCTGGCCTGGGTACGGACCCTGCTGGCCTGGGTGCGGACTTCGCTGTCGTTCATCGCTTTTGGTTTCACGATCTACAAGGTCCTTTCCGCCATTCAGAAGGCCGCCGGCACCACGCTCCTCAGGGCGCAGACCCCGAGGAACGTCGGGATCTTCATGATCCTGGTCGGCATCGTGCCGCTGGCGCTCGCGATGCGCCAGTACAAGCAGGGTGTGAAGCGCCTGGGCGGAGAGAAGAACGTCTACATGCATCCCGGCATGATCGCCGCCGAAGCGGTACTCCTGCTTGGCCTTTTGCTGCTGGTCACGGTCGTGGCGAACATCAACGTGCTCTGACAAAGACCGCTGAGGAAAGGGACGAGATATGGACACAGCAATGAAAAGCACCCCCAAACAGGAAAGCCAGGAACGGGAGACAAGCATGAAAGCCACAGCCATAGGAACCTCACTCGCCGCCGCCCTCGTGGGTGTTGATGTGGATGAAACAACCAAACCAACCAACCAAAAGAGAAGCGGGATGACGGGACAAAGGGAGGAACACATGACGCGAAGACGACTCACAACCGTGGCGCTGGTCCTTGGGCTGACACTCGGGGTCCTGGGGACGGCATGGGCGGCAGGCCCAGCCCCCGCAAAGGCGGCCACCAAACCCAACATCGTCATCATCTGGGGCGACGACATCGGCCAGTCCGATGTCAGCGCCTACTCGATGGGGTTGATGGGCTTCAAGACCCCCAACATCGACCGCGTTGCCAAGGAAGGCATGATGTTCACCGACTTCTACGCCGAGCAGAGCTGCACGGCAGGTCGGGCGTCCTTCATCACCGGCCAGTCCGGCTTGCGCACCGGCATGACCAAGGTCGGCCTGCCGGCCTCCCCCGTCGGGCTATCGGAAAAGGACCCGACCATCGCCGAGATGCTCAAGCCGCTTGGGTATGCGACCGGCCAGTTCGGCAAGAACCACCTCGGCGACCGGAATGAGTTCCTGCCCACCGTCCACGGGTTCGACGAGTTCTACGGCCCGCTGTATCACCTGAACGCCTCCGAAGAGCCGGAGCTGCCAGACTTCCCGAAGGACCCTGCATTCCTCGCCAAGTTCGGACCGCGCGGCGTGCTGGACTGCAAGGCCTCGGCCACCGACGATCCGACGGTGGATCCGCGGTTCGGCAAGGTCGGCAAGCAGGTCATCAAGGACACCGGCCCGCTGACCAAGAAGCGGATGGAGACGATCGACGACGACTTCGCGAACCGTGCCGTTGACTTCATCAAGCGACAGAACGCAGCCGGCAAGCCGGCGTTCGTGTGGGTCAACTTCACCCACATGCATTTCCGCACCCACACCAAGGCGGAGAGCATCGGTCAGGCCGGGCCAATGCAGAGCTACTACCACGACGCCATGATCGACCACGACAAGAACGTCGGCACCGTCCTCAAGGCGCTCGACGACCTGGGGATCGCGGACAACACGTTCGTCATGTACTCGACGGACAACGGCCCGCACATGAATAGCTGGCCGGACGCCGCCATGACTCCGTTCCGCAGCGAGAAGAACTCGAACTGGGAAGGGGCGTACCGCGTGCCCGCGATGGTTCGCTGGCCGGGCCACATCAAGCCGGGGCAGGTCTCCAACGAGATCGTTTCCCACCTCGACTTCATGCCGACCCTCCTGGCTGTCGCCGGCGACACCGAACTGACGGAAAAGCTGGCCAAGGGTTACGCGGTCGGGAGCATGACCTACAAGGTTCACCTCGACGGCTACAACCTCGTCCCCTTGTTCACCGGGCAAACGGACAAGAACCCGCGCCAGGGGTTCATCTACATCAACGACGACCAGCAGGTCACCGCCGTGCGTTACAGTAACTTCAAGTGCGTCTTCCTGGAGCAGCGGAAGGCGGGCACCATGGGCATCTGGGCCGAGCCGTTCACCGCATTGCGGTTCCCGAAGATCTTCAACTTGCGGACCGACCCCTACGAGCGGGCGGACATCACCTCGAACACGTACTACGACTGGGTGCTCGATCACCTGTTCGTGATCACGCCCATGCAAGCCTACGTGGGCAATTTCCTGATGACGTTCAAGGAGTATCCGCAGCGGCAGAAGGCCGCCAGCTTCAACCTCGACAGCGTCCTCGAGAAGATCATGGGATCGGGCGAGTAGGAAAATGCGCGCTGCATGAAGCGCTGACTCGAACCGCCGGGCCGCACCCGTCCAACCCGGGTGCGGCCCACATGCAATGGAAGTCCGGACGGTGTACCTGGGAGAAGCAGGCCATCCCCGATGGAACCAAGGTGCAGCCCGTGTCGAAAAGGCGAAGTGAGGGTACCAGTCAACTGAAGATAGGAAAGGACGGAATCATGAAGAAACCGATCATCACCTCCCTCCACACAGCGTTGTGCGCCGCCGTACTCGCGGTGCTGGCGGTTGCCGCCGCACCCGTGCACGCACAATCCGCCCCGGGCGCCAAGCCCGCGCCCAAGGGCCCGCCCAACATCCTCATCATCATGGGGGACGACATCGGCATGTGGAACATCAGCGCCTACAACCAGGGCATGATGGGCTATCGCACACCGAACATTGACAGCATTGCCAAGGCCGGCGCGCTGTTCACGGACTCCTATGCCCAGCAAAGCTGCACCGCCGGACGGGCGGCCTTCATCACGGGCCAGAGCGGCTTCCGCACCGGCCTGTTGAAGATCGGCATGCCCGGCGGCAAGGAAGGTATCTCGTCGAAAGACCCGACGCTGGCGCAATTGCTCAAGCCGCTCGGCTACACGACCGGCCAGTTCGGCAAGAACCATCTCGGCGACCGCAATGAGTTTCTGCCCACGGTTCACGGGTTCGACGAATTCTACGGCAACCTCTACCACTTGAATGCGGAAGAAGAACCGGAGAATCCCGATTACCCGAAGGGCGAGGCATTCAAGAAGACGTTCAGCCCGCGCGGCGTCATTGAGAGCTACGCCTCGGACAAGGATGACCCGACCGAAGACGGGCGCAATGGCCGGATTGGCAAGCAGACCGTGAAGGACACCGGCCCGCTGACCAAGAAGCGCATGGAGACGATTGACGAAGAAGTCACCGCCAAGGCGCTGGACTTCATGACCCGGGCCGTGAAGGCCGACAAGCCCTTTTTCTGCTGGTATAACACCACCCGGATGCACATCTGGACGCACTTGAAGCCGGCCTCGGACGGCAAGACCGGCCTCGGCATCGGCGCGGATGCCATGACCGAACATGACGGCATGGTCGGCGTTGTGCTCAACAAGCTCAAAGAACTGGGCATCGAAGGCAACACCATCGTCGTTTACACCACCGACAACGGGGCCGAAGTGTTCTCCTGGCCCGACGGCGGCATGACTCCGTTCCGCGGCGAGAAGAACTCCAATTGGGAGGGCGGCTACCGCGTTCCGACGCTCATCCGCTGGCCCGGCGTCATCCAGCCCGGCACCCAGATCAACGACATCATCTCGCATGAGGACTTTGTGCCCACGCTGCTGGCCGCCGCCGGCGAGCCGGACATCACGGCGAAGTTGCTGACCGGCTATACCGCCGGCACCGAGACCTTCAAGGTACATCTCGACGGTTACAACTTGATGCCGGCGCTGCAAGGTCAGGGTGCATGGCCGCGCAAAGAGTTCTTCTACTGGAACGACGAGGGCAGCATCGTGGCCTTGCGCTACGATCGCTGGAAGATCGTTTTCCAGGAGCAACGCGCCAAGAGCTTTGAAACGTGGCAGGACCCCATGATCACCCTGCGCGTGCCCAAGCTGTTCGACCTGCGCGCCGATCCGTTTGAACGCACCGACCGCGAGGCCATCGGTTATACCAAATGGCGCGCGGAACGTGCCTTTGCCCTCCTGCCGGCCGCGGGCTATGTGGGCCGGCATCTGGCCACCTATGTAGAATTTCCTCCCCGCCAGAAGGCCGGCACCTTTGGCCTCGATGAAGTGTTGAAGAAACTACAGGAAGGTAGCGGCAAAGAGTAAGCCTCACATTCCGACCGAGCCACCGGGCCGCACCCGTCCGATCCGGGTGCGGCCCGGTCAACCCCGCCAGACTTCGGAAAGGGAACACCATGAAGACCACTCGCACACCAAGCCTCTTCGCCGCCGCGCTCGTTTGCGCGCTGGCATTCACGAGCGCACAGGCACAGCAAGTGCCGCTGCCCAAGACCGCGGCCGACGTTCCCGGCCCCGCCGCCGGCACCGCGATGACCAAGGAATATGTCCAGACGATCGGCCGCATGGCCTATGTCTGGGGCTATGCGCTGGTCAACTCGCACAACCGCCGCGCCGCCTTCGCCTATGTGACCAGCCAGAACGGCAACGTTCCCGGATGGAACGGCGGCGCACTCCCGATGGCGCCGGTCGGCCAGCTCTCGATGCTGAACGACTACATCAAGCCGGAGCAGACCTTCGTCGCCTGTCCCAACCAGGACGTGGCGTACGGCGCGGGTTTCACCGCGTTGGATAAGGAGCCGATGGTGTTTCAGGTGCCGGAGTTTGGCGACCGCTTCTGGGTCTATGCGCTGTATGACGCGCGCACGGACGAGTTCGCCCAGATCGGCAAGCCCTACGGCACCAAGCCCGGCTTCTACATGATCGTCGGACCGAACTGGAAGGGCGAAGCTCCGGCGGGCATCAATGCCGTCGTGCGTTCCTCCACGGAGCTGGTGTTCATTGTTCCGCGCATCTTCAAGGGCGATAACGCCGCGGACAGCGCCGCCGTCAAACCCGTGATCAACCAGATTGTGGCGTATCCGTTGAGCCAGTTCGACAGGACGATGAAGACCATCGACTGGAGCAAGGTGCCACATTTCCCGACACCTCCGGGCGCCGCCGGTGAGACCAAGTGGGTCCAGCCCGAGAAGTATTACGACCAATTGCCCGGCGTGATGAAACTCGTGCCGCCGCTCCCCGGTGAAGAAGCCCTCTACGCGTGGATCAACTCCGTCTTCGCCGCCGCCGAGAAAGACCCCGCCACGAAGCAGGCGCTCGTGGATTCCTTCATGGCCGCCGACAAGGAGATTATTACCACCTTGTTCCAGTGGAGGTACAACGGGAGATCTGCCGGCAACGACTGGAATTCGCCGGTGAACAACGCCGCGTGGGGCACGGACTACCTCAACCGCACTGGCACGTCCAAGTCCAACATGTACGACAACACGCCGGAAGAGACGAAGTACATCTACCGCGACTTCGACAGCCAGGGGCAGCAACTCGACGGCAAGAACAACTACACCGTGACCTTTGCGAAAGGCCAGGAGCCGCCGGTCAAGGGCTTCTGGTCCATGACCCTCTACAACGAGCATCACCTATTCACTCCCAACTCGCTGAACCGCTACTCGCTCGGTACCAAGAGCAAGTCGTTCCTGAAGTACAACGCCGATGGCTCGCTCACGCTGTATTTCGGCGCGAAGTCGCCCGGCAAGGACAAGGAAACCAACTGGGTGCCCGCGCCGGACGGCACGTTCTCCCTCTACATCCGCGCGTACTGGGCCGAGAAGGCCATCATCGACGGCACCTGGATGCCGCCGCAGGTCGTGAAGGTGAAGTGAATCAACCAATCAACCAACGAAAGGACAAAACGATGAAAATGATCAACAAACAAAGCATCATCGCCGCCGCGCTCGTCTGCGCCGTGACGGCCGCAACTGCTCTGGCGCAGGAGACCATGACCCCGCTCGTGAAGCAAATGTTCAACGGCGCGTGGCCGGACAAGGCGACCATCGACCAGTTGAATCACGAGCGCCTCTACCAGCGGGGCATCGAAGCCTATATGCTGACGCTGCCCATCCTCAACACCATCGGCATGAAAGACGGTTCCGAAGCGCAGTTCGGCAAGGGCTACAACGTCCTCCCGATCTGGAAGGACCGGATGACCGCCAAGGCCTGGGTGCCCACGCCGAATTGCGACGTGATCTATTCGATGAATTACCTCGACCTCAAGGAGACCGGGCCGCTCGTGGTGTATGCGCCGGCGAATGTCATCGGGATGTTCACCGACTTCTGGCAAAACACCCTCACCGACGTCGGAGCCATCGGGCCGGATCGCGCGCGCGGCGGGCTTTACCTGCTGCTGCCGCCGGATTACACCGGCCATGTCCCGGGCGGTTATTACGCGGTGAAGTCGGCCACCTACAACGTCTTCCTTTTCTTCCGCACCGTGATGACACCGGGACCGAATGGCCCCGACCCCAAGGGTGCCGTGGCGAATGCCGAGACGACCCGCATCTACCCGCTGGACACCCTCGACAAGGACCGCAAGCCGATGCAGTTCCCGAACGGCTCGGCCGCGCGCGCGAACATGATGTATCCCACGGACTTTTCCTATTGGGAGAAATTGAAGGCGTTCGTGGACTATGAACCGGTGGCGTCCATCCCGCCAGAAGTGCGCGGCATCCTTGCCTCCATCGGCATCATCAAGGGCCAACCCTTCGCCCCGGATGCGGCGGCCAAGGCCGCGCTGACCAAGGCCGTGGAAACCGCGCCGAAGATGATCTTCGCGCAACGGCTCGCCGGACGGGCCGACAAGAAGGAGATGTATTACACCGACCGCCAGTATTTCAACGCGTGGGCCGGCGTGGATTCCGAATGGTTCCGTCCCAGCTACATGGATGTGGACCAGCGCGCCACGTTCTTCCAGGTGGCCTACTCCTCGTCGCCCGGCATGGTCATGGGCAACATCAATCAAGGCTCGAAATATCCCAGCACCCTGCGCGACGCGGACGGCGACCTGCTCGAAGGCAGCAAGTCCTACAAGCTGCATCTGCCGGCCGGCATCCCGGCGAAGCTCTTCTGGGCGGTGACGATCTACAATCCGGCCGACGGCTCCATGCCGGAAACCGGTCAAGCCTTCCCCTCGCGCAACCAGATGGACAAGGTGCCGACGAACGCGGATGGGTCGGTTGACCTCTTCTTCAGCCCGACGAAAGCGGACGGCGTGAACGAGCAGAACTGGATTCAGACGCTGAAAGGCCGCGCCTTCCTCGTGACCATCCGGCTCTACGGCAGCGGCACCGAGTTCTACGACCAGACCTGGAAACCGGACGACGTCGTGAAGGTGAAATGATTCGCTCGTGAAACACGCGGCCTGGTCAAGTGACCGGCCCGCGACTTCACCAATTAATTAACCGAAGAAGGAACATATTTATGAAAATCAAAACCATCATCGCCGTCGCGCTCGTGGGCGCGGTGACATTCAGGACCACACAGGCGCTCGTTGGCCAAGAACCGGGCAAGCTCGCTCCGTTGCCGGAGAAGCTTCCCGCCAGCGTGGAAGCGCGCGTCGGCAAGATCGAATTTGCCAAGGGGCTGCCGACCAAGACTGGCATCCAGCAAATCTTCGACGTTCAGGATTTCCAACGCGCGTGTCAGCTTTACCAGTGGGCCATTCCGCTTGTCGGCAGCCTGGGCTGGCACCGGGCGAACCTCGCCAACGGCGCGACCAGCGAAACGGACTGGGTGGCCTATGACGACTGGGCCCCACGCTCCGGCATCCTGACCCCGAACCAAGAAGTGACTTATGTCATGGCCTTCCCCGATCTGGAGAAGACCGGGCTGTTGGTGCTGGAGTATCCTGCCGGCAAGATCGCCGGCATCGTCATGGATTACTGGCAGCGGCCCCAAGCCGATTACGGCCTGACTGGGTCTGAGCGGGGACAGTCCGGCGGAAAGATTCTCATTGTCGGCCCCGGACAGAAAGCGCCGGCGGACACGACCGGCTACCATGTCGTGCAAGTGTCAACGCGGTTCCTCAACACCGGCTATCGCGTCTTGGATCGCAGCGCCAAGGAGAAGATGTCGGCCCAGGTGCGGATGTATCCCTACAGCCAACGGGAAAACCCCCCGGCGGCGAAGGTCATCTTCGCCACGAAGGCCTTCACCCAGTCGCAGCCACGTGGCTTCGCTTATTGGGAAAGCATCAACGAGATCGTCCAGCGCGAGCCGGTGCAGGAACGCGACCGCTTATTCATGGCCATGCTGCGTGCGCTCGGAATCGAAAAGGGCAAACCATTCCAGCCCGACAGCCGGAAGCAAGGCATCCTCACCGATGCAGCGGCGATGGGCGAACAGATGGCGCGGGTCACCGTCTATGAGAAGCGTTTCGAGAACGCCTACTACCGCAAAGACGCCAAGTGGCAATACGCGCTCGTCGTCGATCCCAGCCAGCGCCAGCCAAACTACGACGAACTGGATGAGCGGACGGACTGGTTCTACGAGGCCTTCGGGGCTTCCTATGCGATGATCACCAAGACGCCGGGCGTCGGCTCGATTTACCTGGCGACCTATCAGGACAAGGATGGCGACTGGCTGGACGGCAGCGTGAACTACAGCCTCCACGTCTCGCCCAATCCGCCCATGAAACAGTTCTGGGCCGCGTCG
>Ga0315287_10000490_pt1 | contig 34560 bp, 43 predicted proteins | sample YL17G11_0_MG_FD_205037 | JGI IMG/M metagenome (GOLD analysis project Ga0315287, IMG submission 205037) | Sediment microbial communities from Yellowstone Lake, YNP, Wyoming, USA - YL17G11_0 | ecosystem: Environmental > Aquatic > Freshwater > Lake > Sediment | place: USA: Wyoming | collected...
CAGCAGGAGCTGCTTGGCTTTTTCGGCAAAGAGGTCCCAATTCGAGGCAGGATCGACGACCACTGGCTCGATCATTCGCCCCATCACCCCGCCTTTGGCGTTGATTTCTTCTACTGCCATCATCACGACGTCCCGCAACGACACTTCGCTGATGGCCATGGTGCCGCTGAGGGAGTGCAAGATACCGATCTTGATCGGTTCCTTACCCGCTGCGTATGACAGGGCCCAGTTGCCCAAGTTGCCGAGCAAAGCGGCAACCCCTATGCCGGCCGCTACTTTGCTTCCTTGAACCAGCAGCTCACGCCGCGAAGGACCAGCTTCGTTTGCAGCAACATTGTCTGCTACAACCGGGCTTGCCTCTTTAGGTTTGTTCTCTTCCATGGTCGAACTCCTTTCACTAAGAATGAGAGGTTATGCCAGATGCGCTTACGCCTGGCCCACACTTTCCATGCGATACAGACTGGAGGGAGACGACATAGACAAAAAGAAACGCCCTTCCGGTCTAGTCGTTGGACCAATTAGACCAAAAGGACGCCGTTGTCCTTCTCTTGCATTCTGGCCGAATCCATGGACGTCGTTGTCCACGCTTCCATCCGTTGGATGGGTGCACTTATAGCAGATGCTCAGCACCATGTCACGAGTGATCATCGTCCCTAAAGCAGAGATGGAAATTGTGCGGAAGGCATAAAAGACCTCTCGGATTTTCCAGAAGGATAGAGGTTCTAGTAAAAACCCACCTTGAGGAGGGCCCTCCTGTCTGCAACCGTCCCCACCCGATGTTCGTCCGAATAAGAGACAGGCGAGCCACTGAAGTACCAGCGGATGGTCATCTGCGAGAAGAAGCCGTATCTTCTTCATCATCCGCCCCCGTTGGTTGGGGATGTTGGTAACTGAGCCATGACCAGATCCATCCCTGGCATCAATAAGCTGAAAGGAACGATAACTCCACTAGGCATCTCCCTAGGGATGCAAGGCAATATCACTGGGCAAGCCAGCGCCGGTTATTCATGGGCCTTTCTGCTGCAATCGCCAATATTTGGGCGAGAGGCGCGGGGCCAGAGGCTAGGGGCGACCAGAAGGAATGTCTTTCCTCTCGCCTCGTGCCACTTGCCCCTCGCCTGGCTTCTATGCGATTTCGCAACGAACCGTCATGAATATTGTGGGCCCGTATGGACGTTGAGCAAGGGCAAGAAGCGCGGACTGGTCAGTCCGAAGCGAGGAGGCCGTGGACAAGGGCGTACTTTGTCAGCTCAGCCGTCGTGTGAAGATCGAGTTGCATCATGATCTGCGATTTATGAAACTCGACGGTCTTCGGTGAGAGATTGAGGGCCGACGCAATCTCCTTGACCGTCATCCCTTCTGCAACGAGTTGCAACACTTCTCGTTGGCGCGCAGTCAAGGATTTGTCCTTCAGATCTGCAGGCCTCCCCCCGGTGATGACCGACTGCACCAGACCTTTCGCGACCAAGGGAGTGACATAGCACTGTCCGTCCATGACTGATTTGATGGCTTGGAGTAACTCTGAACCGGCGGATCGTTTGAGCAGATAGCCGGAGGCGCCGGCCTTGAAGGCTTCATTCACATAGGCCGGGTCAGCGTGCATCGTCACGAAGATCAACTTGATGCGAGGCAGAATCTTCTTCAGCTTCCGGGCGGCATCGACCCCATTGAGCTGTGGCATCGAGATATCGAGCGTGATGATGTCAGGCTGAAGTTCCTGGGCCATTCGAAGCATCGTACGGCCATCCTCCGCCACACCAACGATCTCACACCGATCCTCCAACAGTTTCCGAAATCCGTCCAATACCAGGGTATGGTCATCAACCAAGAGAACCCGGGGCTTGCTCATGCCACCCCCTCCGGAACGAGCACCTCCACCTGCACCCTCGTTCCCTTCCCAACGGCAGAACTAACTTGTAGTACCCCGTGAACCAAGGCGACTCGCTCTTTCATGCTGAGCAACCCCAGTCCATGTGGTCCGTGCCGGGGTTGTTCAGAGTCAAATCCCACTCCATTATCCGTAATCGTGACCATCAGCCCAGATCGAGACCTGGTTAGCTCCACATCGACTCGAGACGCCGCCGCATGGCGAGCCACGTTGTTGAGGCTTTCTTGGGCTATACGATAGAGACAGCTCGCGATCTCCTGGGGGACGACTGCGGGGATATTCTTGTGTCCAAAGTTCCCCCGGATATGGCTTCGAGCTGTGAAGTCGTCCACCAACCGCTGCAAGGCGATCGGAAGGCCGAGGTCATCGAGAATGGAGGGATGAAGCTGATAGGCCAAATGACGCACAGCATCAGACAATTCCACAACCCGGTCTTGTATCGCGCGGACGGCTCCGCCCACATTACCTGATGAAGAGCTGAGCTGCCGTTCTACCACTTCAATATCCATGGCAAGAAGCGCGAGCCGTTGATTGATGTCATCGTGCAAATCACGCGAGATCCGACGCCGCTCTTCCTCCTGCACGCGCAACAGCTGGAACGCCAACTTCTGCAGTGCTTGCCGGCTGCTTTCAAGCGACGCCTCAGTCTGCATCCGTTCAGCCACTTCAGCTACCAAGGATTCGTTGACGGAGGCCAGTTCTTGTGTTCGGATCTGCACACGCCTATCCAAGGCCTCGTTGAGTCGTTGCAGTTCCTCTTGGTGCGTGCGGCCCTGCTCCTCCGTCCGCTTCCGCACCGAGATATCCCGCACGAACGCGCTGAACGTGTAGCCCCCCCCCTTCCCCAAAGCCGGCGAGATCGCCAGTTCTATCGGAATCTCGTGCCCGTCCCGGTGGCAGGCCGTGATTTCGATCCGTGTGTTCAGTATCGGCCCTTCGCCGGTTGCGAGAAAGTGACGCAATCCCCGTTCATGGGCTTCCCGGTGTTGTGCAGGGATAATGGTGACAGAGAGGGGTTGCCCGATGGCCTCGTGCCGGAGCCAGCCGAACATCTGTTCGGCTTGGACGTTCCAGTCGGTGATAACGCCAGCGGCATCCATCCCGATAAAGGCATCGAGCGCCGTCTCGACGATGCGCCGCGTGTGTGCCTCGCTCTTGCGCAGCGACGCTTCGGCGTCCCTGGCGAGCGCACGCTCCTGCTGCGCGTGCCGATATTCCCTCCGCACGCGTTTCACGGTCCACACCAAGAGTCCAAACGTCGGCACCACCACCGCGCCGCCCGCCAGGCCAAGGTTCCAGAGGACTTCTCGAATCGGCGCCAGCACGTCGCGCCGATCCATCCGCATCAGCACCGTCCAATGCATACCCCCAAACTTGCCACGGCCTTTGGTCCTGGCATAGCCGGTGATGACCGGCACGTGGCGACGCATGTGCTCCTCCTCGACGTAACTGGACAGGGACTGTTCGCTTAACAGCGCCGACGGTAGACCGAGTTGTTTAAGATTGACGTGGCCCTTATGCTGGAGATCCGAATCAATGAAGGCAACCCCCTCCTCAGTCAGGAACTGGTATTCCAGCGCTCCCCAAAATCCCTCCCGCTGCCGGAAAGCCAGAAGGGTCCCCGTCATGATGTTTTCCAGCCCAGGAATCCCCACCCGCGTCGTCACGACCCCCAGGAATTCCCCGCGCGGTCCTGTGATGGGAGCCGTCACGGCTATTGCATCAGGACCGCCCATCACTGCGAATGGCTCCACGTCCCCCATATGGACCCCTTGCCCGTTACGCACGGCCTGAAACCAGGCTTGGGCGCTGTAGTCCCGCCCCAGCGTGGCCGGGTCGGTGGCGACCACAATCTGTCCGCGCGCGTTCGTGGCGCCGATCCATAAGTAGTCCGGGTACGCGGTCTTCATCCCGGCGACATACGCCGACTGAAATTCCCGATTCTGTGACTGCACGCTGAACGTCCTTGCCATCATCAGCACATCGCCATACCGTTCAATTAGAAATCGGTCCAGTTTGTCCGAGACTTCGGCGGCTGTAAGGGCCAGGGTTTCGCCTGCTGTAGCAACCATGCGGGTTTCGGTGTAGCGGAACGCGAGTCCGCCGATGGCCAGCATGACGACCAGCAGCACGCTGATGAGGACCGGCAGCCAGGAATACGGGCGGGGAGCCGCTGCTTCAGACATGGTCATTCATCCTTTTCGCCTCGTTGCTGCGCCGCATCGACCATGATCAGGACGTTCACTAGCCCGCATGCATGAATGAAGCCCCCCGCAGCACACTGCGGAGTATCCTGCGAAATTCTCCGACCCTTCAGCCAGAGCCTTTGGGCGGCGTGCCGGAGGCGGGAGAATAAGAACCCTTCCGGTTCGCACTGTCAGGCCAATAGGACACCATTGTCCATCTCTTGCATTCTGGCTGAATCGATAGACGTCGTTGTCATTACTCAAACCGTATAATCGGGGTGCTTATATTCGGAGTCTATTGACCTCCTGTCAAGTAGGACGCCCGCTCATAATTTGGAGCAGGTTGCTGGTGTCCTCGCCCTTTCGGTTGTGCTAGACTGCCGGCTTGTACAAACTGCACGAATTGCCCATGTCTCATCATCCGCGACTTGCGCTTGTCCTTCTAACCGGAATCACTCTGGCCTTGTCTGCCTGCGCGACAGGGCCAGAGCTGGACCTCACCCTGCATGAAACGGATCACGGGGCCGTGTCTTTGGAGCGGATTTCCGATCGATCGTTCCAAGCCGCGCATCCCATTACGTTATCGGCAGATACGATGGCCCGGGTCCTTCGCGGCGTGGTCGTCCAGGAGAACCGAGGGTTCTTCCGAACCCTGGTCACCGGCAAGCCAGAGGGCGTTCGAGTGTTTAAGGACGAGGACGTTGAGTACCTGGCGCCGCTCCTGGTCGAGGGGCTCACCAGAGCTGCGCCGGACCAGCAGGTTGGGTTTCGCGTTGTTCAAACGGGGGCGCCGGCAGAATCGACGAAGGGTTCGCTCTACGCCTACGGACGGTCACTGTATCTGACCTTGCCATGGCTAATCCCCGTGTCCCGGTACGGAGCCGGCGGGCCCGCTCTATCACCCACGATCCTCTTTATCCCGGAGTCGGCAAAACGGCCGGACAGTTATCGCGATGCGCGCTCAACTGACGCCACGCTGGTGATCGACTACGATCTACTTGCCTCAATGCCTGCCGCATCGGACATGCAACCGACTGCCGCTCAACCACCGACGCCTGTAAAGGGGGAACCGACTCAGCGAGATACCGATCTGGACGAGCTGCGGAAGGAAATGGCGGGCATCAAGAAGAAACTGGCAGAGCAAGAAACGGAGCGGACCCGTTCCGCCCCCTCGTCCTCCCCGAAAACTACACCCCGATCGACTCCTTAGCCGACAGGCCAGGGGCACCTGGCAGGCCGAACCTATCCTCGTTGTTTCTCTGCCCGGTGGTCGAGTTCTGAAGCTAAGAGCACGGCCTCGGCTATCTCGCGCATCGACTTCCGCAAATCCATACTTTGCCGCTGAATGAGTTTGAAGGCCTCTTCTTCAGTCAGCTTCTTCGAGCGCATCAGATAGCCCTTGGCCCGATCCATGAGCTTCCGAACCGCCAGTGCCTCCTGCATCTCAATGGACTTCTCGACCAGGGCCGTATGCTCAATGGCGATGGCGGCCTGATTTGCGATGGCCTGAAGCAACTTGACCTCTTCGCTGGTAAAGACGTGCGGAACGGACGTATAGCTATTGATCACGCCCAGCGCCTTCTCCCGCACCATCATCGGGACCGAGAGCAATGAGCACAGTCCATCCCGCTTGGCCATATCCCGATGTATATAGTCTCGATCTGTGGTGACGTCGGCCACGATAATCGGTCGACGGTCTTTCACAGCACGGCCACTGATGCTCTGCCCAACTTTCAAATTTGGCTTGCGGCGATACTGTTCGCTGAGGCTTTGCGTCGCCTCGATCCGCAGTTCCCCACTGGCTTCGTCCAATAACATAATCGAGCAGATCTTGGAGTTCATCATTTGCGCGGTCATCGTCAGCAGGAGTTGAAGCACGTCTTTGATCAACCGATTGGACGCCACCGTTTCTGAGACCTGCGACAGCATTTCCACTTGTAAGGCTTTGCGTTGCATTTGATCGTAGAGCCGCGCGTTCTCGATCGCGCCACCGACTTGATTGGCGATCGTCGAGAGTAACGCAATCTCATCCGGCTGATAGCGCTTTGGGCGCTTATGTTGGACATTGATCACGCCGACCACTTCTTTTTTGGCCATGATGGGTACGGAGACAAAGGCTTGATAGCGGTCTTCTGGAAGGTTATGAAAAAACTTGAAACGTGGATCGTCGTTCGCATTACTCGGAATCACGACGCGCGTTCGTTCCTGAGCGACCCACCCGGTGATGCCCTCTCCCAAACCGATCGTGATGCGGCCGATCAATTTCGGATGAGGGTTCTTCGAGGCGCGAAGAATGAGTTCGTCTTGGCTATCCGACAATAGGTAGAGGAGGCAGGCATCCGCCTTGGTGACTTCGACGACAACTTCGACGATATGTTTGAGAATTGCTTCGAGATCCAGTTGGTTGCTGATCGACGCAGAGATCCGATGGAGCACATCGGCTTCGCGTGTTTTTTCCCGCAAAGCCTGTTGGAGGTGAGCCACGGATGGCGTGTGTTTGGTCGTCATAGAGTTTTCCTTCGTGCACGGGCCTTTCGACGAACAGGATGCTTGCCTGGCTGACGGCCGCTCGACGGTCGGCTCCCACGGCCGTGCTTGCTCTGAAACCACGCTGCACAGACCTGCTGCTCGATTGGCCGAATGACCACCTCCCCAATCCGCGCTGGCCATACCCCGATGACCCGCCCCCCGACCACCTTCTTGTCATGTTGCATGGCGCCCCAGAGGGAGGCAAAGGATGTCTGTGGGACCCGTTCGGACAACCCGGCGCGCTGCACCAGACTTCTGATCCGTTCGACAACTTCCCGCCCACACAGGCCCATGTGACAAGCCAAATCCGCTTCTTGCACCAATCCGATCCCAACCGCTTCACCATGGATCAACCCACGATAGCCTGTGAGTGACTCCAGTGCATGTCCGATCGTGTGACCGTAATTGAGAATGCGTCGGCGGTCCGACTCCCGTTCGTCCGCGGCAACCACTTGCGCTTTGATCTCGCAGGATCGTTTAATCGCGTGGATAACCGGCTCTTCCTCGAGTTTCAACAGCGCAGGAATCTTCTGTTCCAGAAAGGCAAAGAACTCCTCGTCGGCGATAATGCCGTATTTGATCACTTCTGCTAAACCAGCCATCCATTCGCGGCGTGGCAGGGTGCGCAGCGTGAGGGGGTCGATCAATACCGCGCGCGGCTGGTAAAACGCCCCGATGAGATTCTTTCCCAGCCGATGGTCCACGCCGGTCTTGCCCCCGACACTGGAATCTACTTGAGCCACAAGCGTGGTCGGCACTTGTACGAACGGGATTCCTCGTTGATAGATCGCGGCAGCAAAGCCGGTGACATCACCGATGACTCCGCCACCGAGGGCCAGCAACAGGGACTGACGTTCGAACTTGTGCCTGGCTAGCGCATCGAGGATCTTGGCGATTGTACCAAGCGTCTTTGTTCGCTCTCCCGGAGGCAAGATAATCGGAGTCGGGTCATATCCCGCTTTGCAAAGCGAGCGGAGGGTCCCTTGAAGATAACGGCTTGCCACATGCCGATCTGTCACAACCCCGATCTTCGGGGAAGTCGTAAGGGCGCTGAGCCTGTTACCCACTGTCGCAAGTAGCCCAGGATGAAGGACGATGTCGTAGCTCCGCTCCCCTAAGGTCACCGGCACAATCTGTTCTGCCACACCGGCCATGTTCAACGACGGTCTCTCCTGACCCAATATACCAGTCGCCCATCCGATTCCTCCTGGATAGGAGGGCCTGGATTCACGACACACTTCGCCTGCGGTAATGATGAATTACGAGGGCCAATATCGGGGAGGATGGTACCACAACGGTTCGGAAACTAGAAGGTTTTCAGATACGCTTCCAAGGCAACAGGTCGCGCTTCACGGCCTCAGGAGTACCCTCTTTAGACTTATTGGGCATCACATTGGTCGTTTCAAATGGTCCGCACGCTTCCCAGGCCATGATGCCAGTTCGATTGCCGATCGTTTTGCACGCGCATATGACGGATCGCCCGTCGCATTTTCATGCGCCGGGCGGGTCAGCATTGATCATGTCGGAGATACGCAGAGGACTGGAGAGTACGCCTTAGAGGATCGAGATGAAACACCAACCGTGAAGCCTCACCACCTTGAGCTCCCCCATCAATGAAGAGCTTGAAGGTACGCTATAAACTCTTCACGATACTGGGCGTCAAGAAAATGAGCAGCTCTGATTTACTTACAGACTCGGTCTTCTGCTTGAAGAGCCATCCCAGAACAGGCACGCGAGAGAGATAAGGGATACCAGCCACGCTGTTGTTCTGCGCATCGATAAAGACCCCGCCGATCACCATGGTCTCGCCATCGCGGACAACGACCTGTGTAGTGGCTTCCTTGCGCTCGATACTCGGACCAGCCGGACTGCTCCGTGCGCCAACGGAGTTTCTGGTTGTGCGAACCTTCAACATGATCTGCTTACCGGTTTCCTTGGGATCTCGCGAGGTAATCTGAGGAGTCACATTCAGTTCCAAGTTCGCATCCACAAAGGTTGTCTGAGTCCCCTGGAGGGAGGTCGTCTGGTATGGGATCGATTCTCCCTGTGAAATCTTAGCCTCCCGCTTGTCCAAGGTCGTGACCTTCGGCGCAGAAATGACTTTGCTCAAACCGAGCAACTCGCCTGCCGACAACCGCACATCCAACAGCGCTCCATCTAATTTCCCGATTGTGAACCCGACACCAGGAGTTGACGTCAAGCCAGGCGTGGCGGGAAGATTTACCAGAAAATCACCATTTTGAGCCCCAAATGGTCCGAGAATACCCGACTTGAAGTTCGCCACCCCGGAAGACCCGACATGGTTCACATTCTGCACGCCCCACTGAACACCCAGCGAACGGGTATAGGCTGTGTCCGCCTCTACTATCCTGGCTTCGATTTGGACTTGAGGCACTTCGAGATCGAGCCCATCAACCAGCTGTTTCATTACCCCAATCCTGCTTTCCGTATCCCGGACGATTAAGGCATTGGTCCCCTGACTCATTTGCATCAACCCTCTCGGGCTCAAATACTGCCGAAGAGACGTCATGAGTTCTGTCGCTTGCAGGTTTCTAATATAGAACACCCGATCGACCAGTTCTTCCGCTTTCGTCTTGGCATCCTTCGCCTGCGCTTCTTCATTCTGCTGTTTAGCAATGTTCGCCAGCGAATCGATCCAGAGGATATTGCTCTGTCTGATCTTGCCTAACCCATTCATCTTCAAAATCATATCGAGCGCCTGATCCCAGGGCACACTCACGAGCTTCATTGTGACCTTGCTCTTGACCCCTTCACCGACAACCATGTTAAACCCGCTCACTTCGGCAATGAGGCGCAGCACATTACTGATGTCGGCCTGCTGGAAGTCGAGCGAAATGCGCCGGCCGACATAACGCGTTTCCCCAACAACCAAATCTTCCTTTGGCGTGTTTTTCTCACCACCATCCGCCTCGGAAGTCATCTGGACAGGTCGAACATGAAATTTCGTTGAAGACCGCCGAACCGTGGCCATGGCCCGCTGAGCCACCCGAGGGGTGGCATCCGCCTGGACCTGCGGTACGACAGGATTCTCCGACTCGATGGTTTCGACCGCCTCGCCACGGTAAAGGTCTGTGCTCGCGCCCATATCCGTGCCGGCGCCTTCCCGAAGAGTCACAATAAGATTCGCGCCCTGCGGTTCAACCGAGTAGGCAGCCTTACCGGCAAGATCCATAACCACTCGTACTTTATCGGCATGATAACCAAGACGCACTTGCTTCAAAATCTTATGATCCACTGATATGACTGGCTTGCTTATGACGGAAGCCACGCCTGGGATGTCGATCATGAGGCGCCGCTCATCAAGGCGTGTCACCTCGTGAGCCAACTTGCCATCTCCTGAGATGACAACACGGATATCGTCCGTGCCGCGCTGAACATCGATGCGGGTCAGGGTATGCGCCAGACCTCCCTCGATACTCGAGGGCACGCCTGCATCGACGGCAGGCAAGTCGGTTGACGCCCCCATCGATGGCATGGCCATCGGGACACTGAGCGCTCCCACCGCTGAGAGCACGCGAACAAATGCTGTAGTTGTCATGGTCAGATTAGGTGTCATTCTACGCCCTCTTTCGGGTGAAGGAGCTTGACATACTCCCGCTCCTGTTTGCTCCCATACACATCTGTAAACCTTTCTTGCACCACAATACCTTTCTCCGTCACGGCACTTACCACGCCATTATTGGGACCGATACGCGTTCCTCGACGCACCGTATATCCATTCCCATCTGGCGTCTGGACCATAGCCGAAGAGCCATAGGCTCCCCATATCACAGCGATCAGGTTCATCTCAGTGAGCCCAACGCGTTGGAGCGGAGGTAACGTGGCATCAATCGGCCCGAGTCCCAACTGTTGCAACACTGGCGCGAACGGATCGCGCCGCCCAGAAGGGTCATAGGCATGTGCGTTCACTGGCTCCAACATTGAATTGGGTGCAACTGGTTGAGCGTTCTCATCGCCAGCTGCCGCGGCTACGGTTGGAGACGGTGCGTGCCTCGACACATCGTTGAGAGAAGGCACTTTCAAGGAATCCTGCCGCATTGGGCTAATTTGTCGGACATGAGAACTCATACCTGTCTCAGCAAAGACCAGTCCACCTGCGACGAGCAGGCCGGCACATCCAATGAGAGTCATTCTTGTTGTCTTCATGGTCAACCGCCAGTTTTCACAGATGGCATTCATCGCTCATGGCCTCGCACACATCCAAGACTCTGTGCCCTATTTCTTCGGAGGAGTCGCCGGAACCACCGCAGCCAGCTTGGTTTCCTCTGGTGCCGCATAGGCGACAAGGTCAAACACGGTCTGTGTGACCACCCGTCCCTTCTCAAACTTAGGGGCCCCCATCTTGAGGCCAGACACGGTCACAATCCGAGGCATCGCGTTGATTCGATCAAAAAACAAGGCTGCGGTATGGTAGCCGCCGGAGACCTCGACGTTCACCGGCATGCGCACAAAGAGTTTCGATGGATCCTCACTCTTGGCGCTCGGTTTCCACAGCTTAATGTCGAGTCCAAGGCGAATCCCCAAGTCTGACACCTGTTTGAGCAACATCACCGCCTCCTCTTCAGGCGGCAGTCGTTCTTTCTTTTTCGCGAGCTCAATCTCTAGTTGCTTACTGGCAGCAATGAGTTCATCAAGATGCTTGACTTTAATGGTCAACGTTTGAATTTCGCCATCGAGCGTGCCGATCATTCCTTGAAGCCCTGCAATCTCCGCAGATTTTGGCTCGGCCACATAGTAATAGAAACCCACGATCATCCCCGCAAGAACTATCAGAAGAAGCCCCGCCTTCTGAATCACTGGGATCGACCGCAATACGTCAAGATTAATAGCAGGCAGCTTCATAATTCTTAACCTTTGAGACGGAAACCAAGTTTAAACTGATAGATATTGAGTTGGCTCTCCACCACAGCTCGACTTTCTTGAAGAGTGATATTCGTGAAATAGTCGGTGCGGCGCAGGTTATTCACGAATTCCACCACATCGTCGTTGGTCGCCGCACGGCCCTCAAGATCGATATCTTTCCCGCTGAGCGCGACTCTCACCAGCCACACCTTCAACGGTTCCAGACTCTGGCTGACATGGTCGAGTACCTTGACGGGGCCAACACGTGACTTTTCCAACTCGTCAATAATACGATTTTTGTCTTCCAGCACCTTCTTCCGACTTTCAAAGTCAGAAACCTGCTTCACTTGTTCCTTCAACTGCGCGACCTGCTTCTCCTTATCGAGTTTTTCGGTCTGCCGCTCGTTTATTTCATCATCGAGTGACGCCGAGTACCACCAACATCCCGCCAGGGTGATGAGCAATAACCCCACACCCAACAGCGCCTGTGCTCTGACATCATACTGAGGCCGCGCCTTATGTCCCTTGGGCCCTGGTAGTAAATTAATGCGAATCATCGATCCCCTACCGATCTAAGGGCCAATCCAACCCCCACGGCAGCCAGCGGAGCCATTTCGGCTAACGCATTCTGATCAAAGTCGCCCCCTGAGGTATCGATTTCACCGAACGGATTAGCCACCTCGACAACAGCCTGCATTCGGTCTCTCAGTTGCGGAACCAGGCCCTTGACCTGAGCGCCCCCTCCACACAAGAGAACATGCTGAACGTCCGCATCCGACATGGTTGACTTGAAATAATCGATGGTCCGCGCAATTTCCGACGCAACCTCGGCATTGACACTGTCGACGACCGTGGTCACCGCGGCCTGATTGCTCCCTGCCGAACGCTCGCCTTTTTTCGTTTCCTCTGCCTCTTCGTAGGACATGCCCATTTCTCGCTGAATGGCTTCCGTATAGCGATTCCCTCCGATGGGAATATCACGCGTGAACAGCGAGGTGCCGCCTCGGACAATATTGATATTCATGACACTGGCGCCAATATTGACGAGCGCGGTGGTATCCTCCTGCGAGACTGGATAGTTGATCGCATGCATGTTTTCGATCGCAAAGGCGTCCACATCCATCACGATCGGAAGCAACCCCGCCCCCTTGACGAGTTCAGTCAGCTCATTAATCTTGTCTTTCTTGGCCGCGACCAGAATGATCGACATGTCTCCCTGGGCATCGCCCGCGGCCTCGGAAGAGGGCAACACACTGAAGTCGATGTTCACCTCATTAATGTCGAAGGGGATGTACTGCTCCGCGGCAAGCCTCACCTGCCCCTCCAACTCCTCATCAGGCATCGGCGGCAGACTGATCTTTTTAATGATGACGGCATGGCCTGAAATCGACACGGCGACTTGCTTCAGCTTGACGTTCGTTTCCTCAAACAATTCCTTAATCGCCGAGACCACCCGCCCCTCATCCATCACCGTTCCATCGACGATGACTTCCGGCTCGAGTGGTTTGAATCCAAATTTCTGGAGAATGTACCGCCCCCGGCTTTCCTTCAACTGGACGAGCTTGATACCACTCGACCCGATATCCAGCCCCACGAGCTGTCGCTTCGGGGTGAACATCGAGAACAGATCAGTTTCTGAGAGACTCTTGAATGAACTCAACATTGGTGCCTCTGACTGTACATGACTATCCGCGCAGGACAAATCTTTATGTGAATTTCGCGCAGACTGTCAATCATGACCATACCCCCCGCAGGCTTCACCGTCCTGAAAAAATGATTTCTCTCGAGACCGTTCCGGCTATACATCTGTGTTCTGCCCTCCACTCCACATTTCCCTATCTGAGGAGCCGTCTGGACCTGAATCACGTCCGGCAAACGTCTGAACCATGCGCCTGCACTGCGGATTGGCTTCATGCACATGCTAAGTATAGTTCATATGCTCTACCTGTCAAGCAAATCGCTTTTCGTGCACAAGCCCAGGCATAGCGACGAGGGCGATGGAGGCAGGAGAAGGAGCGCACCGGCTCCGTGGGTTATGGCTTATTGAGATCGCGATGGGCGACGGTCACTTGATATCCAAGTGCTGAAAAACTTTCTTGGAGTCGGCCGGCAATGGCCACAGACCGATGACGTCCGCCGGTGCAGCCCAGCCCAACATTCACATAGCTGCGGCGTTCTCGTTCGAAGAGTGGAATGAGGAATTTAAAGAGGCCTTCCAGTTGCCCAATGAACGCGACGGCGTCCGGATCGGTCAGCACATAGTTCCGCACCCGCGGGTCTTCCCCGCTCAGTGGTTTGAGGTCGGGAACGAAGAACGGGTTCCGCAAGAACCGGACGTCGAACAGAAGGTCAATGTCGTACGGCACACCGAACTTGAAACCGAATGTCACCAGGGAGATGGTCAACCGGCGAGGTGCGCCCTCCTGTCTGAACTGCCGGGCCAACAACTCTCGCAACTCATGCACCGTCAAGTCGGATGTATCAATAATACGGTCGGCATGGCGCCGCAGATCGGCGAGACGCTCCTTTTCAAGCCGCACTCCTTCCAATATCGGGAGATGCGGCAGGAGCGGGTGGGGCCTCCGAGACTCCGAGAATCGGCGAACTAGTACCTCTTCACGAGCTTCAAAGAATATCAACTCAACCGAATGACCAAGCGCCTTAACCCGCTCAAGAATCCCTACGAGATTGGAAAAGAACACGCGCTCCCTGACATCGATGCCGAGCGCGACATTCTTAATCTCGCCCCCCTGCTGATGACACAAGTCGACAAAGGTCGGCAGAAGAGCCGGCGGCAAATTATCGATGCAGAAATACCCGACATCTTCGAAGCACTTGAGAGCATGTGATTTCCCTGAGCCGGAAAGACCGCTGATCACGACCAACTTGAGTGCAGCCACGCCTGTCTACCCCTTACGGATCAATCAGGACCACTCGATCACGATCGACACGCTGTAGAATCTGTAATTTTCCCGATGACAGGGAGGTGAACACCACCAGCGAACCAGGCAGAGGATCTAGCCGGCGCTTCGCGTCCTCCAGAGTCAGAACAGCCTGGGTTGGGCGAATGACTTCAATCTCTTCCTCTTCCTTACGAACAGCCGGGCGCAGAATCTTGCTCACCGATCTCTTGGCTGGTTCTTTATGATCAGCCTGGCGTTCCTTGTGTTTTCGAATCTGGACGCCCAAGCGGTCCACGAGCTGGTCGATCGTCGCGTACATTTCCCGCGTCGAAGCTTTTGCCTGGATCCGCCGCCCTTGCATCGTACAGACGACCTCCGCATTATGCTGAAGCTTGCTCACACCCAGGATCACTTCCATATGGCTAAGCTTTACTTCATACCGCGCGAGCCGCTCAAGCCGATCTTCGATATGTTGTCTGAGCGCCGGCGTCACGACGAGATGTCGTCCTGTAATTTTCATAGACATTCATCCTTTCAAGCTGAATAACCTCGGCCGCACCTCTGTTACTCGACTATGCTCGTTGGCTCTGAGCACTCATGACATCTGGGGAAAAATCGGATAAGTAGCGAGCACGCGCGCAGATGAACGGGGAAGGCCTAAAAGAACCGCTTGCGCTGAGTGGCGGAGGGAATATGTTCTTCCGCCCGATACTTGGCCACCGTCCGTCGCGCGATCACAACCTGCTGCGTGAGCAGCCGCGCCGCAATCTCTTCATCTTTAAGGGGGTGGCTCGCATCTTCCTCCGCCACCATTATCCGGATCATCTCTCTCACCGTCACGGACGACATCATGTCGGAGGGCTGATCCGCTCGCTGCAGACCAGCATTGAAGAAGAATTTCAGCTCCAGCATCCCTTGCGGACAATACATATACTTGTTCGCAGTCACACGACTGATTGTCGACTCGTGCATCCCAATATCCTCAGCCACCTGCTTGAGCACCAACGGCTTTAGATGCTGCACGCCCTTTTCAAAGAACTGCTCCTGAAACTTCACGATACTCGACACCACCTTTACGATAGTCTTATTCCGCTGTTCGATACTGCGAATGACCCATTGCGCCGCCCGCAGCTTCTCATCCAGATAGGCCTTCGTTTCCGCCGACCCGCTCTCTCCAGCCCCCATTAATTGCTTATAGTACGGGCTAATCCGCATACGAGGCAGTCCATCGTCGTTCAGTAATACCACCCATTCCCCTTCATTCTTGACGACAAACACGTCAGGGACAATCACATAGTTCTGGGTGTTCGTAAACGGTCGCCCCGGCTTCGGCTCAAGCACTTCGATGACCTTTGTCGCCTGAAAGACCTCTTCTACCGTGACGTCCAAGGCTTTCGCGATCCTCGCATACTGTTTTTTCTCCAAGTCTTTGAGATGGGACTGAACAATGGCTTCAACAATCGATCCCTTCAAGGCGCCGGGCCGAGCCCCTAACGATCCCATCGGACTCTTCCCTAAATGTCCGATTTGTAAGAGCAGGCATTCCGCAAGGTCTCGGGCCGCCACTCCAGTCGGATCAAAACTCTGAATATCCTTCAGGACTGATTCCGCTTCAATGTCGGTGAAGTCGGTCCCGCCGACCATCTCTGCGAGAGACATGCGCAGGTACCCATCATCGTCAAGGTTACCGATGATCAACCGCCCGATCCCCTTTTCACGATCCGATAAACCGGAAAATGACAGCTGCCAGAGGAGATGGTCTTCCAAGGATGTGGCTTTCGCCATGGTTTGTTCATAGGATGGAAACTCGTCCTGCGAGGACGACTGAGACTCGGATCCGCCTATCCGACGATCGCTCCCAAAGTACTCTTCCCAACCAGCCACTGAGGCCTCATCCGGCGTATCGCGCTCTTCAGGGGTCGACTCCTCCGCATTCGATGGCTCACTGTTCGCTGATGCCGCCGCATCTTCCGCCTTCTCCTCTGCGCTTCCGGCCTCGCTGTCCTCCGCCTCAGTCGGAAGCTCATCCAAGAGCGGGTTTTCCATCAAATGTTGGGTTAAACTCTGCTGGAGCTCGAGTCGCGACAATTGCAGCAGCTTAATCGCCTGCTGCAATTGTGGAGTCATGATCAGTTTCTGACTCAGTCGAAGGTCGAGCCTGAGCTTCATATGCACACACCTTTACGCGTCATAGCTTGAACCGTTCCCCTAGGTAGACAGCCCTGGCCGTCTCGCTCTTGACGATAAATTCTGGAGTTCCAGCCTCAAGAATCAATCCTTCGTTGATGATGTAGGCCCGATCCGTGATGGACAGCGTCTCCTGGACATTGTGATCAGTGATCAAAATACCAATTCCCTTTTCTTTCAATCGGGTAATAATTTGTTGAATGTCAGCGACGGCAATCGGGTCGATCCCTGCAAAGGGTTCGTCCAGCAACATAAATGACGGGCTCGTCGCGAGCGCCCTGGTAATTTCCAGGCGCCGGCGTTCGCCGCCGGACAATGCATACGCCATACTCGTTCGGATATGGCTGAGATCCAGTTCTTTGAGCAGGACATCCGCCCGTTCGCCCCGTTCCGCCCGAGAGTAGTCCAGCATCTCAAGAATTGCCAGAATATTGTCTTGAACCGACAAGCGTCGAAACACAGACGATTCTTGAGGAAGGTACCCAATTCCTTTCCGCGCACGTCTGTACATTGGCAGATCCGTGATCACCTCTTCACCGAGTGAAATCGCCCCTTCATCAGGCTGACACAGACCAACGATCATATCGAAAATGGTGGTCTTCCCAGCCCCATTGGGTCCCAGTAACCCCACGACCTCCCCGGCGCGGACTTCGATCGAGACGCCTTTCACGACCTTGCGCGTGCGAAAACTCTTCACCAATCCCGTCGCGCGTAAACCCATATCTTCTGCCCTGTTCACCGGGGAGCCAGTCGACGCCGCATGCCCCTGAACCGCCTCGATCACTTAGTCGCTCCCCCATCCGGCTCGATGCGCACATGCGAGCCTCCTTCCACCACACTCCGATCCTCTGCCAAAAACATCGTGATTTGTTTGCCGCTGACTCGTGTTCCCTTATCCCAGGCCACCGGGTCACCCGTCAGAACGATCTTATCCCCATCGCGGTAGTAGATGGCTTTCTCACAGGTCGCACTCCCTGAGTCCTTTTCAATTTTGACTCGTCCGGTCGCCTCAATCTGGTTGACCGAACGATTCGACACAGCCGGCATGGCATCAGGCCCTTTCGAAGGCGCGGCGCCCTTGACGGCCTCATGACCTTTCTGGTTATCACTCGCGGGAGGGTCTTGCGCGCGAAACATGACCACCATGCGATCGGAATAGACAACCAGCGACCCACGGGTCAGCACAACCGACCCCTCAAATACTGCTTGGCTATCCTGATTTTTCACGGTCATTTTCTTGGAGGTGATGGTCGTGCTTGCCGCTTGGTCAACACCACCTTTGGGAAGGGCTGCGTCAGCCGATTCGCTGAATGAAGCCATCCCAAGTGGGAACAAGTTAAGAAGTAGGAGCCAAATCCACATGTACGTCCTCAAGTACTTCAAATTCTTCAGTGTCCAAACGTCCCAACAACCCACGCCCCGTCACCTCTAACCCATGCCCAACGATACGGACGAGATCCTGCGTGCGTATCTCTCTCGTCTGATCAGTCCAAGCCAGATGGTTGGTATAGATCACGTATCCGCTCTCGGTGTGAACCACGAGTGGCTCTGATCGGTTCGCGAGCACAAAGTTCTTCGTCTCCGTATTCAATGTCCCTTCATCTCCGGTCACCGTCAATTCCTTCCCGTGCTGGCCGAATAGTGTGACTGCGACGATGTGGAGCATCGCCCGCCTGTCCCGCTCAAAGAGCCGAGCCTCTTGCGCCTGCACCTGCCATTGGACCGCATCGCCCTTCGTTTGGGTGAACGTAAACTGGGAAATCGTGGCATCAGCTGTGTCCATGGAACCGGGCGCCGTCGCCGTCGGGGTGGGAACCGCTGTCGAATTGGTCATGAGCAGGTATGCGAGAAAACAGGCTAACACCACACTGAGCGCTAACAAACCTCGCCGTACCCAGCGTTTCCACACGTTATGCCTGTTTCCTTTTTCAATGGTATGAATAAGACTGGCACGATAGTAGCATGAGCTCAAAACCAAGTAAACTCATGCCAGAACCGTAGCATGGTCTACTCGGTAGAGATTGAGTGAACGAGATGGGAGAATTATCGAAACGATAACGCGCCGTCGCACGCGCGACTAGATCTCCTCGACAGGAGACCTAGCCGGCAGCGGGACTCGCAGGAGCTGATGCAGCGGGTGCTTGTTTCTTTGCGGACGCAGTATCCGGCCGCGTGACGAGTTCGATCGCGACAAGCTTCGCCGCATCGCCGATCCGCCGTCTCGTCTTAACCATCCTCGTATAGCCACCGGGACGGTCTTTAAATCGAACCGCCACGTCGCTGAATAACTTTGAGACGACGTCCTTGCTTCGGATAAACGCAAGGGCTTGCCGCCGAGCCGGTAATGTCCCTTGCTTGCCGAGCGTAATCATCCGGTCCGTGAACCCTCGAATTTCCTTCGCCTTGGCCTCGGTCGTCTCGATGCGCTCATGCTCGAGCAGCGAGGTCACGAGACTTCGGAACAGGGCCCACCGATGTTTGGTCTGTCGTCCGAGCTGTCTGCCTTTTTTTCTGTGACGCACGGGTTTCCTCTTGTTTCGTTACTCGCTCTTCGGACTACCGCTATTGGGTTGCACAGCATCCAGCTTGACGCCGAGACCCAGGCCCATTTCCGTCAAGATTTCCTTAATTTCGTTGAGCGATTTCTTGCCGAAATTCTTCGTCCTCAGCATCTCCCCTTCGGTCTTCTGAACTAAGTCGGCGATGGTCTTGATGTTCGCATTCTTCAAGCAGTTTGCGGCACGGACCGACAGCTCCAACTCGTTCACGCTACGGAACAGATGCTTATTGACCTCACGTTGCGCCTCATCGCTCCCAAGATCAGCACGCCCTTCGACTCGCTCTTCGGGATTGATAAAGATATCAACGTGATCACGCATAATTCCTGCGGCCGTGGACAGCGCATCACGAGGCGAGATGGTCCCATCCGTCCAGATTTCCAAGGTCAACTTATCATAATCGGTCATGCGACCGACGCGGGCATTCTCCACATGAAAGTTCACGCGCTTGATGGGTGAAAACACCGAATCGATCGCGATCACACCAATCGGCAGCCCCTCTTCCTTATTTCGCTCGGCGGGCACGTAGCCCCGCCCATGCTTCACCGTCATTTCCATATCGAACGAGGCATCCTTGTCCAACGTCGCAATATGGAGATTCGGGGTCAGGATGGTCACGTCCGCATCATGAATAATGTCAGACCCCTTCGCTTCACCGGGTCCCTTCTTCTTGAGACGGAGCGTCTTCGGCTTGTCGGTATGTAAGGCAAGCCGCAGCCCTTTGACGTTCAAAATAATGGAGGTCACATCCTCCGTGATACCAGGAATCGTGGAGAACTCGTGCAGAACCCCTTCGATCTTCACGGTGGTCACTGCCGCACCCGTCAGCGACGATAACAGCACTCGCCGTAACGCATTGCCGACCGTCGTCCCAAACCCACGTTCATAGGCCTCCGTCGTAAACCTGCCGAACGTTTGGGAATGAGTATCTTTGTCGACCTCCACCCGCATCGGGATCTGAAAGTCTTTCATCGCTTTAATCATGACTCCCCCTCCATCTCATCGAGTAGCCAGTCACTGAACAGCACCAGTTCGCCGCAGCAACCGGCCCCCTCTCCCAAATCCGCATCTACCTGGAATACAATTCCACTACCATCTGCTCATTCACCGGCAGCGAAATCTGGTCTTTCGACGGCAACGCTCGTACCATGCCCTTAAAAGCCGTCTTGTCCAGATCCAACCACTCTGGAATGCCTCGCCCGTCAACAGACTCTAAGGCGGCCTGGATCGAAATCAATGTGCGACTTCGCTCCCGAACGCTGATGATATCGCCCGCCTTGACCTGCGCGCCAGGCACATTGATTTTTCGGCCATTCATGGTCAGATGCCCGTGGCTCACTAGCTGTCTGGCTTCTTTTCGCGAGGCGCCGAACCCTAATCGGTAGGCCACATTGTCCAACCGGCATTCCAGTAACCGTAAGAGTACCTCGCCGGTGATACCAGACTGACGTTCCGCGCGTTCAAACACGCCACGGAATTGGCACTCCATCAAACCGTAAATTCTGCGCAGCTTCTGCTTTTCTCTGAGCTGTGTGCTGTACTCTGAGTTCCTCGGACGCTTTTGCCCATGCTGTCCCGGAGGATAGCTCCGTCGCTCGATGGCGCATTTTTCCGTCATACAGCGCAAGCCTTTCAGAAACAACTTCTCACCCTCTCGCCGACACAACCGACAGACGGGACCGCGATACTTTGCCACTGCTCTACCTCCGGTTACCGGACATCACCACGTGGGTGCGCCCAACAATTCTCGTGTATTCGACTCTCCTGACATACGCCACTAGACGCGACGCCGCTTAGGTGGACGGCATCCGTTGTGCGGAATCGGGGTCACATCACGAATCATATGAATCCGCAATCCAGCGGCCTGAAGAGATCGAATCGCCGATTCACGACCAGACCCAGGCCCATTGACATAGACATCCACTTGGCGCATTCCGCTCTCCATCGCTTTACGCGCAGCAGCCTCGCCGGCCCGCTGAGCGGCAAAGGGCGTGCTCTTGCGAGAGCCCTTGAACCCTTGGTTCCCTGAGCTTGCCCACACGATCGTGTTGCCGCTCATGTCGGTGATGGTGACGATCGTGTTATTGAAGGAGGCCTGGACATGGGCCACCCCGGTCTGCACGATCCGGCGTTCTTTCTTCTTCCCTTTTTTGACGCTCATACAGGCTCCCTACTCAAGTAACGGTCACGCACTACGCTGAACGCGTAGGCAGTTTTGGTTTGCTTCCCACACCGGAGCGACGGCCTTTTCTCGTCCGCGCATTCGTCTTGGTCCGCTGGCCGCGGACCGGCAACCCTTTCCGATGGCGCAGACCACGGTACGTGCCACTATCGATCAATCGCTTAATATTCATCGAGAAGGTCTTTCTCAGATCGCCTTCGACCTGATAGCCCTCCTGAATAATTTCACGAATCTTGACGATATGCTCTTCGCTCAAGTCCTTGACGCGAATTGATCCGTCAATCCCGGCCTTGCCCAGGATATAGAGTGCTGACGCCCGCCCAATCCCATAGACGTAGGTCAAGCCGATGTCCGCCCGCTTGTCTTTTGGTAAATCCACTCCGGCAATACGTGCCATAGTTCCTCCTACCCTCTTCCTCTAAGTTCTCACCGGCCGGGCTGGGCGGGCCTCAAGTGCGCGCATCGAACAAGCGCCGTTTCATCGCGCGCGTTCTGCGAGCACGGAGGCCACCCACCCCCGGCCGCCCCTCATCCTTGACGCTGCTTGTGGCGCGGATTCTCGCAAAGGATGCGCACCACGCCCTTGCGTCGGACTACCTTACATTTGGCACAAATCGGCTTGACGGATGATCTCACTTTCATGTCTATCTCGCGCTCCTACTTAAACCGATAGGTGATCCGCCCGCGTGTCAGATCGTACGGCGACAGTTCCACGGTCACCTTATCGCCGGGAAGAATACGGATAAAGTGCATGCGCATTTTCCCGGAAATATGTGCAAGAATCTTGTGGCCATTGTCCAGCGACACACGGAACATCGCATTCGGTAACGTTTCGTTCACCGTGCCTTGAATTTCGATAACATCTTCTTTCGGCACGTACCTCTATCCTTTCTCCCCGAACTGCATTACTACGTCCTCAACCCCTCAAAGCTGACTCAAGATACGCGGCGGTCCACTCGGCTCAATCACAATGGTATGTTCAAAATGCGCCGAGAGACTCCCGTCTACCGTCACCGCCGTCCAGCGATCATCAAGAACCTTAACGGCAGCGCCACCCATGTTGACCATCGGTTCAATCGCTAGGACCATCCCTGCCTGCAACCGGGGGCCCTGCCCAGGCTTCCCATAATTCGGCACCTGCGGCTCTTCATGCAACTGCCGGCCAATCCCATGGCCGACGAACTCCGTCACGACCGAGTAACCGGCAGACTCCACATGCCGCTGAACCGCATGTGAAATGTCTGACAGCCGATGACCCACCACAGCTTGCTTGATTCCGAGGTACATCGCCTCTTCGGTCACTTGAACCAAGCGGGCATTCCGTTCGGTCGTCTGCCCCACCGTAACCGTGACCGCCGAATCCCCATAAAACCCGCCGACGATCGCCCCAAGGTCGAGCCCGATAATGTCCCCCTCCTTCAGCACTCGCTTGGAGGGAATCCCGTGAACGACCTGCTCATTCACCGACGCACAGAGGGTCTTGGGATAACTCCGATACCCCTTAAACGCCGGCCGCGCGCCACGAGATTGAATTTCTTGCTCGGCCAACCGGTCCAGTTCATCGGTCGTAATGCCGGACCGGACGGCTTTCTGTAATATCGCTAGTGTCTCTGCCACTACTCTTGACGCCTGGGCCATCACCGCAATCTCGTCCGGCGTCTTGAGAATGATCATGCCACCCGGTACGGTGCCAGCTCCTGCAAGAGATGCTGAAAGACAACATCCGCTGCACCGGATGCATCCACCTCAGACAACAACCGTCGCTCATCATAATAACGCACGAGCGGGGCCGTCTGCTCGTCATATACTTTCAGCCGCATTTCAATCGCATCGCGGCGGTCATCGCTGCGCTGCACGAGCGGCTCTCCACATCGATCGCAAATCTCATCTACCTTGGGCCTTGCAAAATCTACATGGAACGTCGCTTGGCACTTCGGGCAACTCCGGCGCCCGCTCAATCGCCTCACGATATCCTCACGTGAAACCTGTAAATTCAGAACCCGGTCCAGTGCGATTTCCTTGAAGGCCAAAACCGTTCCCAATTCCTCCGCCTGCGCAACAGTCCTGGGAAATCCATCCAGCACGAATCCATTGGCGCAATTGGGATCAGCCAACTTCTCCCTCACCAGCCCGATCACCACGGCATCAGGAACCAGCTTACCCTGATCCATGTAGCTCTTCGCTACGATACCCAGCGCAGCCTGATTGCGTACCGCCTCGCGGAGAAGATCACCGGTCGAAATCTTCGCCACCTGATACTCAGCCGCAATACGGTCAGCCTGAGTCCCCTTGCCTACTCCCGGTGCGCCGAGAAACACCACCCGCATGAGTCTCCCTCACCCATTCCGCCCACGGAGGGGGGCCATGCCCTTGCCGAGAAATCCTTCGTAATTCCGCATTAACATGTGCGACTCAATCTGCTGGGCCGTATCAAGACCGACACCGATCACGATCAGCAGCGAGGTACCGCCAAAATAGAAAGGCACACCCAGTTTATAGATCAAAAATTCCGGGATCACACAGACGATTGCGAGGTAAATTGATCCGGCAAACGTAATTCTCGTCAGCACCTTATAGATGTAATCGGATGTCCTGGCTCCTGGACGAATCCCCGGAATAAATCCACCGTACTTCTTCATGTTGTCTGCCATGTCCACCGGGTTCAAGACCACGGCGGTATAAAAGAAACAGAAAAACAGAATAAGGCCGACGTACATCAGTGTATATAACAGCGACCCAGGCGCGAGTTGGGCGCCGAAGGCCTTCACCCAAGGCGTCTGGAAAAACCCGGCAATCGTCGCAGGAAACGCGATAATCGACGATGCAAAAATAGGCGGAATCACCCCCGCTGTATTGATCTTCAGTGGAATATGCGTACTCTGCCCGCCAAACACTCGTCGTCCGATGACCCGCTTCGCGTACTGGACCGGGACCTTTCGTCGCCCGCTTTCCAAAAAGACAATGGCTCCCACCACCACGACCATGAGCAAGGCGAGGGCCACCAGCAAGATAAAGCTGAGTTGCCCGACCTTGTATAAATCAAAGGTCTGGGCCACAGCGGCAGGCAAGCGCGCGACGATCCCCGCAAAAATAATCAAGGAAATACCGTTCCCGATGCCTCGCTCGGTAATCTGTTCACCGAGCCACATCAGGAAGCCCGTACCGGCCGTCAAGGTGATGACCGTCATAAGACGGAATCCCCACCCAGCGTTCATCACGAATGCGCCGTTATTCATTTGTTCGAGACCGACCGCGATCCCGAAGCCCTGAATCAACGCAATGCCGATCGTCCCGAACCGGGTGTATTGAATAATCTTTTTTCGACCGCGCTCGCCCTCTTTGGCCAGCTTTGACAGATGCGGGACCGCTACGGTCAACAGCTGAAGAATAATCGACGCACTGATGTAGGGCATGATGCCCAGTGCTAAGATCGTGAGCCGCGAGAGCGAGCCGCCTGAAAAAATATCCAAAAACCCGAGCAGTGCGCCGCCTTGCTTTTGCAGAAAATCGGAGAGGGCGTCGCCGTTGATCCCAGGCGTAGGAATATGCGCCCCGATCCGATACACCACCAACATCCCCATGGTAAAGAGGATGCGGGTGCGCAGCTCGGGGATTTTGAAAATATTCTGAAAACTGGTCAGGAGTCTCTCAAACACCGGGGATGACCTCGACTCTCCCTCCAGCTGCTTGAATCTTCGCCTCTGCAGACTTACTGAACTTGTGCGCCTGCACCACGATTGCCTTCGTGAGATCTCCGTTTCCAAGAATCTTGATCGGCAACGACTTGCGCTTGACCAAGCCGGCATCGACAAGGGTCTGCGGCGTGATGGTACCGGACACCATCATGTCACCCAAGCTTTTTAGGTTGACAATCGAGTACTCCTTACGGAATACGTTTGTAAAGCCATGCTTCGGCACTCGACGGATCAGGGACATCTGGCCGCCTTCAAATCCGCCCGCCTGTCGGCTCCGACCGCCGGATCTGGCTAACAGACCCTTGTGGCCTTTCCCCGATGTTTTTCCATGACCAGAACCTGGACCACGGCCGATTCGCTTACGTCGTTTCCTTGATCCTTTCGCAGGACCGAGCTCATGTAAGTTCATTGTGGCTGCACTTCCAATAGATATCCAACTTTGCCGATCATCCCTCTGACTTGTGGAGTATTAGGACGAGTCACTGTCTGTCTGATCTTCCTCAACCCGAGGCCACTCAAAACACGTCGATGCTTTTGCGGTGTGCCAATAGGACTTCGTCGCAGGGTAATCACAAACCCCTTTGAGGCGGCCTCGGAAATCTTCGCTGTAGGCATTAGGCACTCACCCTATTCTGTGCATCACCCACCGCACGGCGCATTTTAAGAACGTCTTCGGCATTTCGAAGTTGACAGAGACCGTTGAGCGTGGCGCGAACCGTATTAAATGGATTTCCACGGCCCAGCGTCTTAGCAATGATGTTATGGACGCCGGCGACTTCGACCACAGCCCGGACGGCACCCCCAGCAATAATTCCTGCTCCCTTCTTTGCGGGCTTCAGGAGGACGTGCTCGGCCCCGAACAGTCCATGGACCTCATGCGCAATCGTTCCAGACGTGAGGGCAACATGCACCAGGTTTTTCTTGGCCTGTTCTACCGCCTTCGAGATCGCTACGGGCACTTCAGCAGCCTTCCCTTTCCCGATGCCGACCCATCCCTGTCCATCTCCAACGACAACCAACGCGCAGAAGTTGAAGCGCTTTCCACCCTTCACAACTTTCGCCACGCGGTTGATAAAAACAACCTTGTCCTTCAAGCTTAGTTCATCTGGATTAACTCGCACGTAACATCTCTCCTCTTTGTTCCCCTCGGTCCCGTACTGTGACGGAAGCGAGGCACGACCTAGAACTGCAGACCGCCTTCACGCGATGCCTCAGCCAACGCCTTGACGCGTCCGTGGTACATCCGGCCACCACGATCGAACACCACGGCCTGCACCTTGGCGGCCTTAGCCCGTTCGGCCAACAACTTTCCAACAGCCTTTGCGCCATCGATGCTGCCGGTGGATTTCACCGACGTGCGCAGAGACTTATCCAGGGAAGACGCTGCGGCCAACGTTGCCCCTTTGAGATCGTCAATGATCTGGGCATAGATGTGAGAGCGACTGCGAAACACGTTGAGACGTGGACGCTCGGCTGTTCCAAAGACTCGCTTTCGCACCCGCTGTTTCCGCCTGGTTAACTGACTCGCTTTATCTGCAGTATTCATGGGTCACCCTACTTCCCTGTCTTTCCGGCTTTCTTACGCAACACTTCCCCGACGTAGCGAACGCCCTTTTGCTTATAGACGTCGGGAGGCTTGATTGCTCGCAAGTTCGCCGCAACCTGGCCCACCAATCGCTTGTCAGCCCCCTTCACATTGATCAACGTCTGCTTGTCCACCTTCACATCGATTCCAACCGGAATCGGGTAGGTGACTGGGTTGATATAGCCCACGTTGAAGCTCATGGTCCGACCCTGTACGGCGACCTTATACCCAACCCCGGTGATTTCTAAATTGCGCTCATAGCCCTTCGTTACACCCTGAACGATGTTACTGAGTTCTGCGCGAGTCAATCCGTGCAACGCACGCACATGACGGTCCTCATTCAACCTATTTACCACGAGCTGTCCATCCGTAATCGAGACCCCCAGACCTGGAGATAACGACCAATCGAGCTTTCCGAGCGGACCCTTTACGGACACAACGGGACCAGCAACTTTCACATCCACTCCTGCTGGAATCTGGATTGGTTTCTTTCCTATACGTGACATCGATGCCTCGTTCCTCTAGCAAGCCGCTGCAATGACTATCTGGTTCGCTTCACCCGTTACCACACCGAGCACAGAACTTCTCCACCCAGACCAGCGCGGCGAGAATCCTGATCCGTCATCAACCCCTTCGAGGTGGACAAGATCGCCACGCCAATGCCGTTCTTGACTCGCGGGATGTCTTTGATCCCCACATACACGCGGCGGCCTGGCTTGCTCACCCGTTGCATACCGGTAACCATGGGCTGCCCTTCTGCCACATACCGTAACTGGACTTTCAGCACAGGATGTCCATCCGCGACATCTGCCTGGACGCCTTGAATATAGCCTTCGTTCTGGAGAATTCGCAGAACCTCGCGCTTGAGACGGGAGGCCGGAACACTCACGACATCATGACGTCGGCGAAACCCGTTTTGCAATCGTACCAAAAGGTCACTAATGGGATCTGTAACCATACCAACCCTTTCACCAACGTTCTTCGTGTGACCAGGTGCGGAGCAACCGCATCGGTGACGCGGAAAGCGGATAATCTACCAACTCGACTTCCGAACCCCCGGGATCTCACCCTTCAGGCTCAGCAACCGAAAACAAATTCTACACATCCGAAACCGTCGTAAAAAGCCCCGCACACGTCCGCAGATCTCACACCGGTGGTAGTCTCTGACCGGAAACTTTGCCTTGACGGCCGCTTTATTTCTGAGCGCTAATCTCGACACCTGCAGCTCCTTCGTTTGACATTACGTCTGGAATGGCATCCCCAAATGTTTCAACAACGCCCTGCCCTCATCGTTGGTCCTGGCGGTCGTGACAATCGTGATGTCCATCCCGTGGATCGACGCGACCTCATCGTATTGGATCTCAGGGAAGATGAGCTGTTCTTTGAGTCCAAGCGTATAATTGCCCCGGCCATCGAACGACTTTGGCGAGACACCTCGGAAGTCTCGAATCCGTGGCAACGACAACGTCACGAGACGATCGAAGAACTCCCACATCCTGCGACTACGCAACGTCACTTTTGTGCCAATCGGCATCCCTTGGCGCAACTTGAAGGAGGCAATGGCTTTCTTCGCCTTTGTAATCAGAGGCTTTTGGCCCGTAATCGCCCCCAATTCCCCAGCAGCACTTTCTAGCAGCTTCACGTTCTGAATGGCTTCCCCCATCCCCACGTTCAGCACAATCCGCTCAAGCTTCGGGACCTGCATGATGTTTTTGTAGCCGAACTCTTTCATGAGTGCGGGCACAACCTTCTGCAGGTATGTCTCACGCATCCGTGGATTGAACTTGGACTCTTCGCTGCCCTCGTCCATCGCCTGCGGTGCCGACGACCCTTCTTTTTTCTTGGGTGGTCGCCGCTCCGACGTCTTACTGCCTTTTCCTGATTCAATCTTCGCCATCTGGCGTCCTCACTCCTACTCGACTGAGTCGTTCGATTTTTTGCTGAACCGAACCCGTTGGCCATCATCGAGCGTACGCACGCCCAGCCGGGCCGGCTTCTGCGTCACAGGACACAGATACATCACATTTGAAATCGCAAAAGGCGCTTCCCGTTCGAGAATGCCACCTTGCTTGACCTTCTGATTCGGCTTGGTGTGGCGCTTAATCATATTCAGCTTTTCGACCACCACCTTCCCCACTGCGGGATCAACCGAAAGGACCTTTCCAGACTTGCCGCGATCGCGCCCGGCGATCACGACCACCGTATCACCCTTGCGAATTCGACTCTTCTTCAATGCCTGCTTATTCATCCCGCCGTCTCCACCCTCGTTAAAGCACTTCCGGAGCTAGGGAAATAATCTTCATGAACTTCTTCCACCGCAACTCGCGCGCGATCGGCCCAAAGATACGCGTCCCAACGGGATCCCCATCTTTATTGATAAGCACGCAGGCATTCCGATCAAACTTGATGTAGGAACCATCCTCGCGCCGCACTTCCTTGGTCGTTCTCACGACCACGGCACGGCTCACATCGCCCTTCTTGACCGTTGCCGCAGGAATGGCTTCTTTCACAGCCACGACGACAATGTCTCCGAGAGAGGCATACCGACGCCTGGTTCCGCCAAGCACATGAAAACACATGGCCTGCTTGGCACCGGAGTTATCGGCCACATCCATGTAGGTATAGCTTTGAATCATAGTCCCTGTGTTTCCTCTACCGTTCGAACGATCTCGACCTACTCACCCCGTCCCTTTTCCACGACCTCAACAACCCGCATATGCTTATCTTTACTAATAGGCCTCGTTTCGACCATGCGCACACGGTCGCCGACCTTGCAGGCGTTGTCCTCATCGTGAGCCTTGAATTTCGTAATCCGTCGAAGCACCTTCCGATAGAGCGGGTGAATAACCGAACGCTCGATCTCGACGACCACGGTCTTGTTCATCTTATTGCTGACCACACGCCCAACCCATTCGCGCCGCTTGCTTGCTGACTCTCCCATCCTCAGGCCCCTTTCGCCGTGGTAGAAATTGCTTCGGCCTGCGCGAGCTCGCGCTGAATCGTCTTTACCCTGGCAATGGATCGTTTCGTCTTTCTAACCTGCATAGGATTCTCCAACCGTCCAGTCCCCAGTTGAAAACGAAGATTGAAGAGTTCCTGCGTGAGCTGCTGCGACTTCTCCGCAAGCTCAGGCCCGGTTAATTGCCGTAATTCTTTCAGATCCATGGATGCGCTCCCTACCCTTATGTCCGATTCAATCGATGCTAAAACTCGCCGCGAATGACACATTTCGTGGCAATTGGCAACTTATGAGAAGCCAATCGGAAGGCCTCTTTGGCGACTTCCGGTGTCACACCATCCATCTCATAAAGAATGCGGCCAGGCTTAACGACGGCGACCCAGTACTCCGGGTTGCCCTTCCCCTTACCCATTCGAGTTTCAGCCGGCTTCTTGGTAATCGGCTTATCGGGGAAAATTCTCGTCCAAACCTGGCCCCCGCGCTTCACACACCGAGTGATCGCGATGCGCGCCGCCTCAATCTGTCGGCTAGTGACCCAGCCAGGCTCAAGCGCCTTTAATCCAAACTCTCCGAGGGTAATCTGACTGCCACGATAGGCCTTGCCAGTCATACGCCCCTTCATCATTTTGCGAAACTTAACTTTCTTTGGTGCTAACACGATGCCCTCTTCAATTACCCGAGTCTGCGGTCAAATGGTGATTCTTTCTTGAGGGGCTGCAACGGAAGGACCTCCCCCTTATAGATCCAGGTCTTGATCCCGATCTGTCCCATCGTCGTGTGGGCTTCGGCAAACCCGTAGTCGATGTCCGCCCGGAGCGTATGGAGAGGCACACGGCCTTCGCGGTACCACTCTGAGCGCGCGATCTCCGCCCCGCCAAGACGGCCCCCGACCATAATCTTGATACCCTGGGCTCCAAGACGAAGTGCGGACTGCACACTTCGCTTCATGGCCCGACGGAACGCCACTCGCTTTTCCAACTGGGTGGCGACGTTTTCACACACCAACTGGGCATCCAGTTCCGGCTTCTTGATTTCCTTCACCGTAATGTACACCTGACCGGAGTAACTCTTCTCCAACTCCGCCTTGAGCTTATCGACCTCGGCCCCCTTACGACCGATGATGATACCGGGGCGCGCGGTGTGAATAATCACCCGCGTCTGGTCGCCAGATCGTTCGATTTCAACCTTGGCCACACCAGCATGAAAGAGACGCTGCTTGACCATCTTGCGAATCCTGATATCCTGATGGAGCAGCTTCGCATAGTCCTTGCTGGCATACCACCGAGATGACCAAGTAACGTTGTATCCTAGTCGGTACCCGATTGGATGTGTCTTTTGACCCATAACTTCTTGTGCCTCACTCAGACGGGAAATGAATCCGTTCCGTTAGCCGCCTCTACCTACTTCTTTTCCTTCACGCTTGCAGCCGACACGACGACCGTAATGTGACTCATACGCTTTTGAATCGCATTTGCACGTCCCTGCGACCGAGCCCGAAAGCGCTTCAACGTCGGCCCGCAATCAACGAACGCCTTCGACACCACCATCGATTCACTGTCGCCCATCTCCTTTTGCTCCGCATTGGCCACAGCGGACCGCAAAATCTTTTCAACCACCTTCGACGCCTGACGCGGCAAATTCTTGAGCAATGCCAAGGCCATTGGAACTTGCTGCCCACGGATCAAGTCGATCACCGGGCGCGCTTTTCTCGGAGAGACACGTACGAATCGTAGAACTGCTTGTGCTTCAGCCATAACCTTCCCATCCAATCGAGTTTGCCAAAACCGCGGCCTGTCACCTACTTGAGGGCGACTGACTTCTCTGTCCTGGCATGCCCATGCCCCTTAAAGAACCTGGTCGGAGCAAACTCTCCCAGCTTGTGCCCAACCATGTTTTCCGTCACAAAGACAGGAATGAACTTTTTGCCGTTATGGACCGCAAACGTATGTCCGATCATATCTGGAATAACGGTGGACCGTCGCGACCAGGTCTTAATGATCTTTCGATCCTTATTCTGATTCATCCGCTCCACTTTTTGAAGCAGATGGTCGTCAACAAATGCGCCTTTACTTACTGACCTCGGCATCGCGTACTCCTACTTGCGGCGGGAAATAATGAACTTGTCCGTCGCCTTGTTGTTCCGGGTCTTGTAGCCCTTGGTCGGAAGACCCCATGGGGAAACCGGATGGGGATTACCCTGTCCAGACTTTCCTTCGCCGCCACCATGCGGGTGGTCGACCGGATTCATCACTACACCGCGCACATTCGGGCGTCGGCCCAACCATCGATTGCGGCCTGCCTTTCCAACATTAATATTCTCGTGATCCGTATTCCCAACCTGCCCGACGGTTGCCATGCAGGTTGAAAGAATTTTCCGCATTTCACCGGACCTGAGTCGCACCTGCACATATTCGCCATCACGTCCCATCACCTGAGCAGAGCCGCCCGCACTACGAATCAGCTGTCCACCTTTACCTGGCTTCAACTCTACATTATGAATGGTGGTTCCCAACGGCATACTCGCCAAGGGCAACGCATTCCCCGTACGAACCTCTGAACCAACACCGGACTGCACCGCATCACCGACTTTTAAGCCAACAGGGGCCAGGATATAGCGCTTCTCGCCATCCTTATAGTGCACCAAGGCAATCCGGGCTGACCGATTGGGATCGTATTCAAGCGCGGCAATGATCCCTGGGATTCCGGTCTTGTCGCGCCGGAAATCAATCTTCCGATAGAGCCGTTTATGCCCACCCCCACGGAAACGTACAGTCGTCCGCCCATCGTTGTTCCTGGCACCGGTACTGCGACGGAATGACGTGAGCGATTTCTCAGGCCTCTTCTTCGACAGCTCTTCGGTCGTCACCGCAGTCATCCCGCGGCGCCCCGGTGTCCTTGGCTTGTATACTCTGATTCCCATGCTACAGTCGTCCTTCCAGCACACCGAGATCAGCCCGGTGCAATGTCCTGCTACGCGCTCTCGTAGAGCTCCAACTTTTCGCCTTGCTTGAGCTTGACGAAGGCCTTCTTCCAATCCGATCGCTTACCAGAGAAACGCCCCAAGCGCTTCACCTTCCCACGAACATTCATCACGTTTACTCGCTCGACCTTCACCTTCAACAACGCTTCGACCGCTTGCTTAATCTGGACACGATTCGCATCCGGGTGAACGAGAAAGCCCACAGTATTGTTGCTTTCCCGCATCGCCGTGATCTTTTCCGTCAGCAACGGCTGCAACAGAATGCCATGGAGACCCGCCTTCATGCCCAGACCTCCTTCACCCGCGGTAACTCGCGCTCAAGAATCAGAATCATTTCAGCGCGAACAATATCGTAGACATTCAATCCTTCAGGCCCCACCACACACACATTAGGAAGATTGCCTGCAGCTTGAGCCAACCCAGCATGCCCGGCACCTGCCACAATCAAGGCATATGCCCCGGCGCCAAAATTGGTCAGCGCTTGGGCCAACAATTTCGTCTTTGGCTGGTCCAACGACAGATTCGACACAATCACCACTTGCCCGTCGGCTAACTTTGCCGAAAGCGCGCTTTGAAGCGCTGCACGATACTTCTTTTTCGGCATGCTGTAGGAATAATCACGCGGCTTCGGCCCAAACACCGACCCGCCATGACGCCATACAGGAGAGCGGATCGACCCTGCCCGTGCCCGCCCGGTATGCTTTTGCTTCCATGGCTTCTTCCCGGACCCCGCCACTTCCCCCCGCCGCAATGTCGATGCCGTCCCCTGACGCTCACAGGCACGCTGCATCACCACCGCTTCATGGACTAAGGCCGTGTGCAGCTTGCAGCCAAACACTTCCTCAGGAAGAACGACGGACCCGACCTTCTGTCTCTTCAAATCAACGACATCAACCGTGGGCATGCCCTACCCCTTCTTAGACTTTCTCACCATGAGTAGTCCATTTGCCGCGCCAGGGACTGCCCCTCGAACGAACAGCAAATTCTCATCAGGCCTGGATTCAATAACTTTTAATCGTTGGACCGTAATCCGCTTAGCCCCCATGTGCCCAGGCAAGGTCTTCCCTTTCCAGACACGAGACGGATACGAACTGGCCCCCATCGAACCGGGATGACGATGGAACATGGACCCGTGAGATTCAGGACCGCCGGCATAGTGATGCCGCTTCACCACCCCCTGAAATCCCTTTCCCTTTGAAATACCGATGACATCCACCCAATCGCCCTTTTTAAAGATATCGACTTTGATGGATTGCCCTACCGCCACCTCGCCAACCTTTTGAAACTCTCTGAGTACACGGGTGGCTGGAGCCTCAGTCTTCTTCAGATGCCCCAGCTCGGCCTTGGATAACTTGCGTTCTTTCACTTCGCCAAAAGATAATTGGACGGATTCATACCCATCGCGCTCTTTTGTCTTGATCGTGACCACGCGGCAAGGGCCCGCCTCAATTACGGTCACAGGCGTAAACCGCGTCTCGTCAAATATCTGGGTCATCCCCAGTTTTTTACCCAACAACCCGTTCGTCATGTGTGACGTTCCTTGTCAGTCATCTACCCTTAGAGCTTAATCTCGACATCCACGCCGGCGGCCAAGTTCAACTTCATCAGGGAATCCATGGTTTCAGGAGTCGCGTCCATGATGTCCATCAAACGCTTGTGCGTTCTGATTTCGAACTGCTCGCGAGCCTTCTTATCTGCATGCGTGGCACTCTGCACCGTAAATTTCTCGATGCGCGTAGGAAGCGGAATCGGCCCCACAATTTTCGCCCCGCTTCGGCGGACGGTCTCAACGATTTCCGCCACCGACTGGTCTAACACGCGGTAGTCAAACCCGCGCAACCGAATCCTGATTCTTTGTTCAACCTTAACCATTCATTCCTCTATTCATCCAGCCATTCATTACGCCAGAATTTCGGTGACGACACCGGAGCCGACGGTCTTGCCGCCCTCGCGCACCGCGAACCGCAACCCTTGATCCATCGCGATCGGGCTAATCAGCTCCCCCGTGACGCTCACATTGTCCCCCGGCATCACCATCTCCACCC
>Ga0315287_10000491_pt1 | contig 34525 bp, 28 predicted proteins | sample YL17G11_0_MG_FD_205037 | JGI IMG/M metagenome (GOLD analysis project Ga0315287, IMG submission 205037) | Sediment microbial communities from Yellowstone Lake, YNP, Wyoming, USA - YL17G11_0 | ecosystem: Environmental > Aquatic > Freshwater > Lake > Sediment | place: USA: Wyoming | collected...
GGTGACAACCTCCACCCCGAGTTTGAGCGACGCTGAGGTTGAAAAGTATTACAAGGATAATCCGGATCGGTTTAAGAGAGACGAGGAGGCGCGAGCGAGCCATATTCTGATCAAGGTGGATAAAGGCGCCACAGCGGAAGATAAGGACAAGGCGCGTAAAAAAATCCAGGATATCCGGGAACAGATCGTGAAAGGCGCGGATTTTGCCAAGCTGGCTGAGGAAAACTCCGATTGCCCTTCGGGCAAAAGCTCCGGCGGAGACCTCGATTGGTTTGGCAGGGGAGTCATGGATCCCACTTTTGAGAAGACTGCCTTTGCCTTGAAGCCCGGCGAAATGAGCGATATTATTGAAACTCAATTCGGGTTCCATATCATCAAGCTGACCGATAAACGCGAAGCAGGCACTGTGTCCCTGGCCGAGGTCAAGGGGGATTTAAAAGAGGAACTTGTCCAGAAGGCAAGGGAAGAAAAGTTTTCGGATTGGTTAAAGAAGCAAAAGGATGCGAAAGCCGTGTTCACCAATCCTGCGGATAAGGAATTCCCCGCTCAGGAGCAGAAACCAGCGGAAAAATCGGAATGAAACTCCCTGTCTGCATCTTGATTGCTAGTGTTATCTTCCTCTTCAGCGGGTGCGCATTGTTTTCTCCCAAACCCTTCAGCCCCCTGACATTGGATTATCCCGGAGACCTCTCCCCATCGGATATCCTCCGGGTTTTGAAGGAACGACATGGTTCCTACAGCCATCTCTGGGCAAATGGCGGGATCACCCTTTCAGGCGCGGAGATCAAGGGAAAAAAATTCTTCCAGGCGACTCTTCTCTATCAGGCCCCCCTCCGCCTGCGGCTTCGCGGGTCCCGTATGATTACTTCAACCCTGTTTGAGTTCATCATTCATGGGGACAAGATCGCCTTGGTATGGAACAGGGAAAGAAAGTGGTTTCAGGGAACGCGGGAGGAACTGGAAAAACATCCTGAGGCCACCTTTGGCATGGATCCCCTTCTTCTGCCCCAGGCTCTCCTGATCCAGCAGGAATTTATCCGGTTGCTGGGAGAAGGGCGGTTTGAAAAGTGGCGGCGGGGGGAAAAGGACTATGCGTTCGTAACAAAAGATCCGGAACCCAGGGCGTTCCTGGTGAGAAAAAAGGACCTTCTTGTCAGAGAAGCGGTTCTGTATTCAAAGGAGGGACGACAGAATCTGCGATTGCGGTTCAAACGGTATGCCTTCTCGAATGGGGATATCCTTCCGGTTGAATTGGAGGCGTATTTTCCCGGGACAGGGATGACCGCCCGGATTGAAATCAAGGAATACAAACATCCGGAGATCTTCCAGGACGCCGTATTTGACATGACGCCTCCTCCGGGTTTTGAGCGCTATTCCTTGAAAGACCTTCTCGAATCACCTTCCATGTAACACCCCTTGACGCGGGGAAGGCCCTTTTTCTATTATGTTTATTGCAAGTGGAATTGATCAGCCTGAGAGGAAAAGAAAAAATTATCCTTTGCCAGTTTGATGAAGCGCATCCCTCGTAGAGCCGGGTTATGCGGAGCAGATTTTTCCGTTTACTGGTCGCATTCAGCCTGAAGCATCCCATGATGATCATCGTGGTCGCGGGGCTTTTGACCATTCTCTCCCTGTTCCTGATATTCTATCTTTCCATAGACACAGATATCACCACCCTTCTGCCAGGGAATTCCCCTGTCGCTCGTACCCTGGAAGAGGCTTTGAGAACGTTCAATTCCTTTGACTTTATCTTTGTTGTTCTGGAGGCGGAGGAGTCAAATCAGGGCGATCTGCTTATTCAGGCAGCGGAAACTCTCGCTCCGGGCTTCAATAATCCCGCGTATATTTACGCCGTGGATTATTCCCTGGATCCCCAGCTTCAAAATTATTATCTGGAAGGAAAAGACAGCCGCCTCTCCTGCCTTCTCAGCCGGGAGGATCTTGATGCAGCACTGGCCAGGTTGAGCCCCGAGGTTTTGGATATCTATCTCCTGCGTCTGTCCCGTCGCCTTCAGGGTGTGACCAGTCCGGAGGTGAAGAAAAGGCTTCTGGAAGATCCCCTGGATCTCGGATCCCTTTTCCTCCATCGTCTGATGATCAGTCGCGGCCCCATCCCCTTTCAGCTCAGAAAAGGTCATTTTCTCTCGCAGGATGAGAAGATGCTTCTTATGGTCCTGAGGCCGCTGGAGCCTTCGTCCAATTTGAAATTTTCAACAGATCTGATGACCTTTTTATCCCGCGTGCGGGAAGCGCTGATTGATAAAAGAGTGGAATTCGCTGGAAAGGTGAAGGTCTCATTTCTGGGGAGTCATGCCGAGGCTGTGGCAGATACCCAGATTGTAAGGAATGATCTGTTTCAAACCATTATCACCTCGTTTGTATCGGTCCTGTTATTGTTTTTCCTGGTTTTCAGGCGCAAAGAAGCCATTATTTTTGTTGGCGTGCCGCTTTTTATCGGGATTCTTTGGACCCTGGGACTGACCCAGCTGGTGATTGGCCGGCTGACGGTGGTGACTTTTTCATTTGGAGCGGTGCTGATCGGCCTGGGAATCGATTATGCCATTCATATTTACAGTCGGTTTCTTGAAGAGTATCAGGGGGATGAGACTCCGTCGGTTTATAAGGCGCTTCATACAGCCCTTGTGCAAACAGGGGGCGGAGTTTTTTTAGGCGCCGTTACCACGGCTGTGGCGTTTTATGGGATGTTCCTTACATCCTTCCCCGGATTTCAGGAGCTGGCATTTGTTGCCGGCACTGGTATTTTATGCTGTTTGATATCCATCTTTTTTCTCCTTCCTGTTTTGATCCGGTATTTTACGCCCAAGGATCTTCCCCGCCAGGGTCTGACGCGGACCTCTTTTGGATTGACCCGGATATTTCTGATAGTGATGGAATATCCCCGCCTTGTTCTGATCCTCGGTCTTCTTGTGTCCGTGTATTTTGCCCATCAAGCCCGCCTTGTCCGTTTTGATGAGGAATTCCGGGCACTCAAACAGCCGTCCCGTTCCTATACCGAGCTCCGGCGCCATATAGGCTCAAGGTTTTCTCTTCCCTCCCATCAGATTATTGCCATTGTTTCCGACTCCACCCTTCAAGGAGTTCTGGAGCAGAATGACAGGCTGTATGATAATCTCGAGAACCAGAAGGAATATCCCATCCTTTCCTGTGATACCCTGCGGACTTTTTTGCCTTCACTCAAGACCCAGAGCGAATCCAAACAGATGATCCGGGAGAGCATCGGGGAGAGGTTTGATAAAATCAAATCCCGGCTTCTCCGCCAGGGCAGGCAGGCAGGGCTTTCTCCGGCCGCGATCGAGCCGTTCCTTGCCCGCCTCGAGCAATTGATTAAAGCCGCCGGAGAGGAGAAGAATCTGATCGTTTATGAAGAGATGAACGACCCGTTCATTATCCAACGCGTGCAGAGCTATCTTGTGAGAGATTATTTTGTCAGGCAAAGCCATTTATACAAGGTGGTGACAAGGATTTTCCCTCCGGAGGGACAATGGACAGCCGGCGTTCCGGCTGGTTTTCTCAACACCCTGTCTCAGGGCGTAACGTCCGTTGAGTTTACCGGTGTGGCCATTGTCGCCAGTGAAATCCAGTCCATTGTGAAGAGGGATTTGGCTGCTGTGATTCTTATAGTCATCGTAGCGGTGGTTCTGATCCTCGTCATTTATTTTGGCTGGTTCCACAGGACACTGTTTGCCATCATGCCCGTCACATGCGGCTGCCTCTGGATGCTGGGCACTATTCATATCCTCGGTATTCAGCTGAATTTTTTGAACGTGGTGGTCATCCCCATGATCATAGGCGTGGGTGTGGATAACGGGATCCATCTGATTCATCGTTATTATGAAAGGGGAGATGCCCCCACACGGGCTGATCTGCAAAAGGCGGTGGAAAGAACGGGCCGGGCTCTGGTGATGACATCCCTCACAACCATTATGGGATTCGGGTCTTTGGCGCTGGCGGAATTTCGTGGAATCCGGGAGATGGGTCTTCTTTCCATCTTCGGAATCACCTATACCCTGATGGCGTCCATGGTTTTACTGCCTGCTCTCCTGAAGATTTGGGGACGCCGTCATCGAATCTCCGACTTCATCGGAAGGGATGAGGGGGAAATTCGTTAGGATGAGGAGGTCTTTAAATCCCTTGACGATAATTCCCGGAATGCTTTACACTATTTAATATATAAATTTTAAAATATTATTAAGGTTTTTTTGAGAATCATATTAACAACATTGATATTTTTAACGAAACACGAGACCCCATGAACCGGACGCGCCATATTATCAGCATTGTTCTCACCGCAATCTCTCTTCCATTGTCTGCGATTCTGTCGGTGTGTTACTTCGCTTTATGGAACGTCAGTGATTATTTATCCTCTCTCAAGGACGCCCTGGGGGATCCGGAAGCGGAACTGATCATGCTCTATACCGGTGTGGGAATTGCGGTGACAGGGCTTCTTTCCTTATTGTCCTACTATTGCACCCTTGATGCGGAGCGGAAGATCAGGCCCAGGGCCCTGCTTTACCTGTGTTTTCTGGGCGTGTGCCTTCAAACGACCTCTCTCGTAAGCGCAGGTTTGGAAAATGCCTTCACTCCTGTTATCACCATTCCTGTGGCTTTGATACTGGCTTTCGGCACGCCCTTATTGGTCTTCCCCCTGGAGTCGCTTCTCAAAGGGATCTTTTCCGGATGCGGTCGGGCGGCTTATAAAATCAAATGGTATCGCCTGGCCGTATTTTGTTTTCATAAAGCCCTGATCTTTGGTCCCCACGAGCGCTCCCTGAGGGAGATTCTTGGGCAAGCCCTTTTTCATGCGGGCAATGTGAATGCCTCCCGTCGCGTTCTCATTTCCCTCATTCAGACCGGCGGCGTTTCTGAAAAGTCCCTCCGTCTTCTTGCCGGCGGTTATGAAAAGGAGATGAATTGGGAACTGGCGCTGAGTTATTATAAAAAATTGATGGAGTTGAACCCGGAAGAGAAGACCCTTGTCGATAAATTGATCGAGCTGTATCGGGAAATGCAACAACCGGAAAAGGCTATTCCCCTCCTGGAGATCCGCACGGATTTTGATTCCCTGTCCGAGGTTTTGCGGCTGGAGGATCTCTATGCCTGTGCGGGAAATCTTTCCCGGGTGCGCCAGCTTCTCGCCATTGCGGCACGGATTGAGAAGCCTCCCTGTCAGCAGACCCTTCTGGAATACCGCCGCCTGTTGAAAATCCTTCCCCTTGATAAGGATTTCCTCCAGGAACTCGGCGATCTTTGTTGGGAACTCAATAAAAAGGAAGAGGCGGTGACATATTATGAAAACATCCTGGATATGGAGCCTGATAACCGGCTTCTCCGGCGCAAAATCCTGGAATATTACTTTGAATCCTCCCAACTCCAACTGATCGAAAAGCATATTGAATTCCTCATCAAACAGGGCGAATTATCCCCTCTGATTCTTCAGGAGTATGCAGAACTCCTTATTCGGAAGGAGGATTATGAAACCGCCCTGGAGCATTTGAAGAAGGCCAGGGAACTCTATCCCGATCACTACGAATTTCCCCATATCCTGTCCCAACTTTATTATGATCGAAAAAAATATGATCTGGCGCGGGAGGAGATGGCCCAGTCCCTCCGCCTGGTGCCCCAGGAGAATAAAGATCAACTCCAGATCCTCTACCGGAAAATCGAAGGCGCAATCCTCAATATCCAGATCAGGCAACTCCGGAAAAAGATCAAGAAAGATCCTGACAATATTGATCTCCGCTTCACCCTGATTGATAAACTCATGGCCAATGCCTATCTGGAGCGGGTGACATCGGAGATGGATAACCTTCTCTATTATCACCCGGAGTTGAAAGAGCGCATGATGGCTCATATTGAGGATCTGGCAAACAGGCATGAGCGGAACTATCTCCTCCTGGATCATCTCGCAGACATGTATCTCCGGGATGAGAATTATGACAAGTGCATGGAAATCTATGATAAAATGTACACTCAGTCTCTTGATCCCGGTGAGGTGGCAAAGAGATGTTCTCGGAAAATTCTCAGGATGAACCCGAAGTTCATCCCTGCCTTGAAAAAGCTCGGCGATATGGCACGGGACGAGAAGGATTGGAACCTCATGATCGAATACTACCTCAAGTGTGATGAGCAGAATCCCGATGCCATTGCCGATCGGCTGGAGGATATTTTTGATGGATTTCATACCTTGCGCAACCTTGAGAAGGCCGAGGAATTTGGCAGGCGGCTGTTGAGCAGGGACCCTGAGAATGTCCGCTATAATAAAAAAATGACCCGGCTGTATCTGGACATGGCGCGGTTCGAGGATGCAGTCCTGTTTGCGGAAAAGGCGAAGAATCTTGATCCGAATGATAAAGAGGCGCGCGGACTATTCGAGAACGCAATCCGGAATTTGAAAAATCAACAGATGGAGGATCTTTACAAGCAATTGGAGGTGGAACCGGATAATTCCGCTTACAGGGAGCAGCTGGGCGACCTTTTGTGTTTCTTTGAAAAATATACGGATGCGGTCAAGCATTACCAGCGCGCTGCACAACTCTCACCCGAAGCGGATCTATGCAAAGCCAAACTCGCCTTTTGTCTGGCAAAACGGGGAATGACCGACCTTGCGGATGAAACTCTGGCTGAGATCAAACTCTCACTCTCCCAATCCTCAGAACAGGAAGAATTGAAAAATTATATTTATATAACCGCGCTTCAGTTCGAAAGAGATCTGCAGCCCGAACGCGCCGTGAAATATTACAAGCAGATCTTCCGTGTGGATGCCTCGTATCGGGATATTGTCTCCAAGATCGAGAAGGTTGAAAACATCGGTGTTGTAGTTTCTCCCTACGGGAAAAAAATCAGGCCAAAGCCCGCCACTGAGATTTGATAATTTCTTTTCAAGAATTGATTCACGGATTGGACCGGGGCGGGGGAATCTCCTCCCGATCCCTTTTCATGCGTTCTCTTTTACCCATTGGTTCTAGATCCGGATCCGGTTCCTGGGGCGGACCAGGCTCACCTGGGGGAGGCGGAGGCGCCGGTTCGTCCTTGATTTCCTCGAAGAATTCCGGATGGCGTTCCTGAATGCGTTTCACGATAGCCTGGAGATTGTTCAATTCCGTCTCTGCGCGATCCACCTCGCCTTTCAGAAATCGCACCTGTTTTTGAAGGCTCATCACCTGTTGCCAGATCCGTCCTCCTGCCCGTTCCAGGTCTGCTCTTTCCATGGGCTGGCGTCCCGTTCTCCTGTTAAAATATTTTCCGGGATACCACTCCTCGGATTCGCGGGTGGGCATGCGGTCTCCGGGACGTAATCCCAGAATCTGAAGCGCGTCGGGATTCTTTTCAAGAATATCCAGGGTCGCCTGGATTTTCTCCAAGTCCTCGATTTGGTATTTCAATTGGTCGAGCTTCTCCTGGGAAGGCTCAGATTCCTTACGTGCCTTCTGGAGCCTGCCTTCCAGAGTTTTTTTCTCTTTCGCGATCACTGTCATGGCGGCTTCTTTTTTTCCCATGAGTTTCCGGACAATGGCGTGCTGTTCGCGGGAGAACCTTCGATCCTGTTCCAGGGACTTGTGCAACTCCCCTGCGGTTTTTTCCAGTTCCTTCCGGGCCATGATCTTATCCGGCTTTAAGTTTTCATCCCCCGTGCCCTCTTTCAATTCAGGGAGCTGATCCAGGAGCCGTTCCTGCCTGTCCTTGAGCGCCGCTCTTTTCCCCCCCAATTCCTTCAGTTTCCCAAGCAGATCCATGATTTCCTGCATATCGGCAGGAGGCGCCTTTTCCGTCTTTTCGGTTTTTGATCCTGGCTTTTTAACCCCGGGAACCGGTGTTTCTTCGTTCTGCGGGAATGCGGCAAAGAGGAGGAACATCAGCATTGCCCCAATTGGTACAAACAGGTTCCATCTCGTACATTTCCCAAGACCACAATTATGGAAGTATTTTTTTCCATTCATGGATTTTAACCTCATAACATTGGACTTACATAAAGTTCAGCGTTACAATTTTTCTCTACAGTTTATAATGGAGCAAAATATATGCCTCTAAGAAATGAATTTTGGGGAAAAATTATCAACGCAATCTCCCCTCTTGAGGCCGGGAAAGCCATGCCAAAGGCAGACAAGCCCATAAAATCTGCGGATAAACATACAATATTGATGTGTTTCAACTTGACGGGTTGAAAGCGATGAATCCATCTTTCCTTTTATGATAAGCGGAAACAGGCATAAATTTAAAAGAACCTTTCGGCGATGGGTGCGCGGGTTTATCATTGTCTTCGGAATCTTAATCCTGGTGTTCGCAACTGCTGTTGGAATCCTGGTGGGATACATCAAAACCCTGCCTCCGATTGAACAGCTGGAGAATTATTCCCCACCCCAGGCAACGATTCTCTATGATCGCACAGGGAAGAGCAAGATCGCCGCATTCGCCCGGCAGAACCGCGTTGTGGTTCCCCTTGACCAGATGCCCCGGAATTTGAAGAACGCATTTATTGCCGTTGAGGATAAACGGTTTTACAGCCATTTCGGCGTGGATATTTTACGCACGTTCAAGGCCTTATTGATCAATATCCGGCGCGGACGCGTAGCCCAGGGCGCAAGCACCATCACACAGCAGCTCCCGCGCAATCTGCTCTCAAGCGTTTCCCGGAAGAAAATACTCAGCCGCAAGATCAGGGAAACCATCCTCGCATTCCAGATCGAACGCCGCTATTCCAAGGACCAGATCCTGGAATTCTACCTGAACCAGATCTACCTCGGCAACGGCGCTTATGGAGTCCAGGCTGCGGCGCGCACCTTTTTCAACAAGGATATCTCGGGCCTCAGCCTGGCGGAATCCGCAGTCCTTGCAGGCATCCCCCAACTCCCTTATCGCTACAGCCCCATCAATAATATCGAGGCATCCTTCAGACGACGCAATATTGTCCTGACTCTCATGCTCAATCAGGGTGTTATCACAAAAACCCAATATGAAGATGCGAGCACAACCCCCATCAAGGTCATGCCCGCGCCTGAACCTGTGAACCATGCCCCTTATTTTGTGGAGCATGTCCGCCGCACCCTGATCAAAACTGGCGAGGTGGATAATGAAAGCCTTTTCAGGGATGGATATGAGATTTTTACAACTCTTGATATGGAGCTCCAGAAGATCGTGGATGAAGAGCTCAGGAAAGGGCTGCGCTCCGCTGAGATCCTGAGATACGAAAATGCCATGGAATATCAGCTGCCTCTGGAACAACGGGATTTTAAAAATGCCCCTCCTGTAAATGGTCAGCGGAGACTTGCAAAACTGGCCCGCATGTTTTCCGATACATTGCATGTGACAATAGGGGATTATAATGGCACCATTCCCCTGCCTTCTTATGCGCCTTATTATGAGTCCGAGGAGATTTTGAAACCCGGGAAATGGGTGGAGGTGATTCCCACTGAGGTTTACAGGGGCACGAAAACCTTTTATGCGGAATTGAGCGATAAGAAGCGATTGCAGGGAGCCGCCGTCATCCTGGATGCGCACACAGGGGAAATTCTCGCCCTTTCCGGAGGGGAGAATTTTTATGATTTTGATAATAACGGCCAGTGGAATCGCGCTGCCCAGGGTCGCGGTCGCCAGCCAGGTTCTGCGATCAAGCCCCTGTTTTTTGCCTGCGCCTTTGATTCCGGTTATTCTCTCACCCACAGGATTGACGATCGTCCGATTGTGTTTAAGGATGGGTATAGTCCCAGGAATTATGAAAACCAATATTTCGGCATGACGACCCTGGAGGAGGCTTTGGAGCACTCCCGCAATGTGGTGACTGTTTTTCTTTATCAAGAGCTGAAGCCGGACAAAGCCCTGCCGTTTGTCCAGAAGTTTGATGTGCTGGAGGATGCGCCGGAATGGATCCTGGCGCGGGATCCCACCGTGGCTCTCGGTTCCACCACGGTCAAGCCTCTTTCTTTAACAGCCGCTTATCTCCCGTTTGCGAATAAGGGATTGAGCATCCGTCCGCTTCCCGTGACCCGTGTGATAGGACCGGATAAAAAGTCGGCCTTGACAATCAAGAGATTCGAGCGGGAGGTCTTGTCTCCGGAGGCAGCCTTTATCACCACCTATGCCCTCAAGGGAGTCATCGAGCGGGGAACCGGAAAAAAAACGATCGGCCAAGCCCTGGAGGGCATGAAAGTCCCGGAAATGGCGGGAAAGACGGGAACCACCAATGACTTTGTGGATTCCTGGTTTGTCGGTTATACACCGGATCTTGTGATCTGTGTTTGGGTGGGATTTGACGACAATCGTTCTCTCGGGGAGAATATGACAGGATCAAAGGCGGCTGCGCCGATCTGGAGGGAAATCCTGCGCCGGGCGACTCGGTTGGAGAGAGGATGGAACATGAATTTTACGCCTCCGGAGGGAATGATGTTCAGGGATATTTGCAGTCAATCCGGACTTCTGGTTACGAAGGGATGCAGAAGGGATCCTGATGCCACGATTTATGAAAAAATGCCCTTCAAAAAGGGCACGGCGCCGGATCAAATATGCAGCTACCACTGATCCCCATTTCTCTTTGCGCTATTACATGTTACATTTTTCATTGGTATGAATCTTCTGGATCAGCTTTTCGATGCGGTCAGCCTGCTGGAACGCCTTGTCATAGTGGAATTTCAGACAGGGGAGAAATCGGAGAGCCATTCTCTCGCCCAATAGATGACGGATGAATCCGTTCGCGGCTTCCAGTCCTTTCAGGACATCCTGAATATGCTTTTCAGTCTCCTCATGAGCAATAATATAGATATTGGCGTTGTGGAGATCCTTGCTGACCTTCACCTCCGAGACTGTGACAAATCCGAGTCGGGGATCTTTCACATCCTGCTGGATGATCAGGGCGATGTGTTCCTTCATCATTTCTTCAACGCGTTTGATGCGAGAGGGAAGCATGAGCATCTTCCTTCCTGGGATAATCGTCTTACCCTGTATATATAACCAAAGAGGATAAGTCGCCACAAGGTTTCATTTATGTTTCAGAAAAAAAACAGGGCAATATTTCTTGATTATTCAGAAACAAACTATCTTTTTTCATGGGGTATTATTACATGATCGTCAAGGAAATATTAGGCTTGGAGTATTTGATTGTTGACTCAACAGGGGGTAAAATATACTCATTGTATGATTTTAAATCAAAGGAGCGGGTGATTTTGACAGTTTTTATACGCCGGATTATAGTGTTGACATGTTTGTGTCTTCTTCTGTGGTTTTGTTCCATGGGAGCGGCCGCCGAGTCCGGGAACGCCCCCACCACGGATACCGCTTCCCAGGGAGTGGAACTCCTCAGGCGGATGGAAGCCAAATATATGAAAACCATGACATTCTATGGAGAATTCAATCAGACAAAGGTCTCGAATCTGTTCCTGGAGGAAATCAAGTCCAGGGGGAAATTCTGGTATCAAAAACCCGGAAAGTTCCGGTGTGAATATCTCCCGCCCAATGCCCAGGTCAATCTGCTCCTTGATGATGTGGCGTACGTGTATATTCCAGACATCAAGCAGGTCGAGGTGTATCATTTCAAAACCGAGGACAGCCCGGTGAAAAAACTCAATCAGATGCTTCTCGGATTCGGCGTGTCCGTCAAGGATGTGCTTGAGGTGTATGATGTTCATTCCCTTCCAAGGGAGGACACGGAAGACTCTTTTTCTCTCCTTTTCAAACTCAAGAAAAAGGAGGAAGGGATCAATTTTGACAGCATCAATCTGTCCGTGAGAAAGAAGGACCTCCTTCCCATGAAACTCGTTTTTATCGAACCCGGCGCGGGTAATACAGAGGGCGATAAAACGGAGATTCTTCTCAAGAGTGTGAAATTTAATGAGAAGATCGATGACTCTTTCTTCAAACCGGATTTTCCAAAAGATGCAGAGGTCATTGAGCAGAATTGAGCTCTGCGATTTTTTATCAGGTGTGTTCAAATGTCGTGGCGCAACGAGGGGATAAAGTTTTGAAATTATCTCAAATGGCTGCATGGGTCTTTCTGATCCTCGCTGTAACCGGGTGTCAGTTCACATCCCGCATCAGGACACTCCCTGAAGAGATCCAGTCCGTTTATATCCCCATGTTTATTAACAACACATATCAACCCGGGCTGGAAGAACTGGCCACACGGGCAACGGTGGAAGCCTTTCTCGCGGACGGGCGCCTCCAGCTCGTTTCCCCCCGCGAGGCGGATGTCGTCGTTCAAGGCATCATCCAGGAATACACGGATAAGGTCAGCGGCACAGAGTCGGATGAGTTCCCCATGATGAATACCATCAATGCCAGGGCGATGGTGAAACTGTATGCCTCGAATGATCGCATGAATCCGCTTAATGAGTATAAGTCTTTCACAGTCAGCCGCTCTTATATCAGCGATGTGCGCCGCATGGATCTTACCATCCCGGAGGATGCCATCCAGAACCTGATGGAGGCGCTCGGGGAACGCGTGGTTCTGGAGGTTTTGACGGGACAATTCAAGGAGATTTCCCCCTAGGGAGGACGCCTTTGTTTTCCAGGCTGAAAAGATATCATATTCTCATTCTTTCCATTGTCGTGTTTATTGCGACCCTGGTGCTCATTCTCCTGGAGCTGGATCGACAGAATTACCAGGTGAAAAAGAGGGGGATCATTGTCAATTACTGGGACGAATTTTTTCCCCTGAGTCAGGAGGAATTGACCCTTCGCTCCCGCCTCGTGCTCGAAGCGACGTCCCGGGAAGAACAGGAAAAGGCAAAGACCGCGCTGTTGAAAAGCATCCGCAAAATCCTGGAGGACGAAACAAGCATCTATAAAATCGCGCTCGAAGATGCATCGTATCAGATTCTTTTAAAAGAGGAAGAGAACAAATTTCGCCGGTATAACAAGTTCTCCAATTCCCTGTTTTTAAAAAACTTCTGGGGCCAGACAAGCCTCAAGATCTCGGACCCCATCAAAAACGTATCCATCGGCCGACTCATCGTCGCCTATACCACACCCCTCGGAGACCCCAGAATCAATGACCTGACAACCGAATATCGTTTCTACGCCTTGTTTTTGACCGTGTTTTTATGCCTGGTTTATGCCTATATATTGAAATATCTTATCCTGCCGGTGAAGCGGGTGGTGGCGAATCTGGATCAGGCCCGCGGCACCCCGCCGATCCTGTTCAGGAAACCCCAATCCCTCCTGGAGAAGCAATATAATAACCTTGCGCGCGATTCCCTTCTGACGCGCGTAAGCCAGAAACTCAAGGGTTTCCTCGCAGCCAGCACCAACCTGGAGCAAAGCCGGATCTTCTCGGAATTGCCGGCCTGTATTACCGGCCTGTTCCATTTTGATGAAGTGGGCTTTTTTCACCTGAAAAGAAAGAGCGAAACCCAGTTTGAACTCGTGGAGATTTATGGCATGGAGTCTCACAAAGATTCCACCCTGGTCAGGTCCGCCTCGGATTTTATCCTTTCCCAGGCGGCAACTCCGGCAGCGCCGTTGATTGAAAAAAATCTCAAGGACAAATACCATCTCCTGAAATACAATTCCCGGCAGACTTTTCTCTATACGAATATCGTATCTTCAGATGAAGAACTCACGGATCTGGTTCTTGGAGTTTTGATTCCCGAACGGGATAAATCCAGTCCGCACGACAAATGGTTTCTCGAGACCTTCCGTTTGATCGCCGATGAAATCCGCCTGGGACTCCAAACCATTGAGAACCAGCGCAAGGTGATCTTCAAGGAAAAGAGCGAGGCCACCATCAGCCTGTCACGGAACCTGGGCCACGACCTGACCAATATCATCGCCACAAGCAAGCTGGATCTCCTCGCTGTCAAATCGTTCCTGGATATGGATGAGGAGGAGATCAAACAATCTCCGGAAAAGCAGAAAATCTTCCGGGAGTCCCTCGCTTCCGTATTGAACAATACCATGTTCCTCCAGCAGATCGTGAATGTGTACCGCTCCTTTTCCTTCATCAAGCGCCCCCAGTTCGAACAGGTGGATGTGAACCGCCTCCTGGAGGAGATTGTGGATTTGTTCCGCCTGTCCACCTCCGCCAGCATTGATATCCGCACCAGCCTCGCCGCGGAACTTCCTCCCTGCCGGCTGGAAGAACGCCTGATCAAACTGGCGGTGTTCAACCTCCTGACCAATGCCATGGAAGCCATCAAACGGAAGTCCGGCCCCCAGGGCGCCAGCGGTTTCATCAATGTCAAAACCCTGATGGATGACAAGACGGATCAGGTCATCATTTCCATCCGGGACAGCGGCGACGGGATTCGTAATGAAAAGGGGGAACTCGCCTCCCCATTCGAGATAGACAAAATCTTCAGCCTGGGATATACAACCAAAAAGCGGGAGGAGGGCGAGGGCCTGGGTTTGAGCTGGGTCTATACCATTATAACGGAATTTCATAAAGGACGAATTGTGCCGCGCAACCATCCGGACGGCGGCGCTGAATTTTTGATCCATCTGAATCGGGAAATCCCCCAGGATACCGAAGAGAAGTGATCCTTGAACCGAGACAGGAATATTCTTCGAGATTGAGGTGAATGACTTATGCCAGTCAAAGTGTTGATTGTGGATGACAACAAGATCTATCGCGATGCGTTCAGGCGCAATATGCTCCTCCATAACTTTGAGGTGTGCGAGGCGGAACACGGCGGGGATGCCCTGGAGGTGCTCAAGTCCGAACGGCCTGATGTGCTCGTGACCGACCTGTGCATGCGAACCCCTACCGAGGGTCTGGATCTCATTCGCCAGGCCAAGGGCATTGATCCCCTCCTTCCCGTTGTCATGATCAGCGCGGTCGGCACTTTTGAGGAAGGCGCCATTGCCACCAAGCTCGGCGCGTCCGACGTGATCAGCAAATCCAACATTGAGGAAAAAATCGAGCGCCTTTATAAGAGTATCAGCCAGGCAAAGGAAGACTATGTCAAAAACCGCTCTCTCCTCGACACGGTGGAGAAGTGCCGCCAGATCGAAGACCCCACGGAAAAAGTCTCCGCCATCAGGAAACTCGAAGAAATCCTCTCCTTCAAAGAGCTCCATTCCTATGTCCAGAGCGAGGCGTATGATGCCCTCGTCACACTCCAGACCACGGAACTGCGCCAGGATACGGAAGCCAATGCCAGCCGCCTCCTGAGCCAGCCCGGCCGCACCAGCCTCCTCAAAAACGTGGAAGACGTCCTCCAAAAGGAAATTGTGGATTACTCCAGCTTTCACCCCGATTCCATGGACTCCCTCCGCACCGCGGAACTCTTCTATCAACTCCAGTCCCTGGAGGGCGAACGCCAGATCGCCACTGCCTTTTCCCGCAATATCGGCTTCTCCTACTGCTTTGCCGTGGAAAATGAAGCCAAACTCCGTCTCAAGAAGAGACTCTTGAAATTCCTGACCACCCCTCAAACGTATGACCTTATCAAACAGATGCTGGAACCTCAAACCAGACACCTGGATATCTTCTACCATCAATATATCCTCAGACTCCAGTCGATCCACGGCAAAGAGTACGACTTCACCATTGATAATGTGAAACAGACATTCCATCGCATCCTGGAACACGAAAGCCGGTACAAACCCGATGGACTCAAAGCCCTGGGCATCGTGATCCTGTGCTTTGGCAGGAGCTATGCCTATAAGAAGATGAATCAGCCGATCGAAGTGAATAATCCCCTTGGGATGCGGGGAATTGAACCGGATGCAGAGGTTATGAAATTTGCAGAACTCCTCATAAGCCTTCAGCACTTTCGCAATCCTTATATTCATCCGGAAATCAATGAAATGCAAAAGGTCTCCCATCTCCGCTCCACAACATTTGACTGCCTGAAATACATCTGCAGACTCGCGTGAATGCGGAATGCAGACGTGTCGCGCCGAAGTTCCGCCAAGGCGGAACGAAGGCGGAACCACGAACCACGAACCACGAACCATGAACCAGAAACCAGAAACCAGAAACCATAAACCAGAAACCACGAACCACGAACCATGAACCAGAAACCAGAAACCATTTTCCCTTCCCGCATTTTAGGTCTTGATGTGGGGGGAAAACGCATCGGCGTGGCTGTCAGCGATCCCCTGGGCATCACTGCCCAGCCTCTCGAGGTAGTAGCGAGAGACGGACAGGGATCAGAATGGAAGCGCTTTCCTCAAATCATGGAGGAGTATAAACCCCAAAAGATTGTCATGGGGCTTCCGAAGAACATGAATGGTTCCGAAGGGGAACAGGCTGGCATTGTTCGCCTGTTTGCGAAAACCTTTTCCAGGAAATTTGCCGGGATTGAGATTGTGTTTCAGGATGAACGCCTGAGCACTGCTGCTTCCGAGAGGCTGCTTCTCGAAGCGGGCGTTCGGCGGGAAAAGCGCCGCCAGAAGCGCGATGTCATTGCCGCAGCCCTCATCCTCCAGACCTTCCTCGATTCCCGCACCCGGAAATGATTCCAAACCGTTCAGAGAATCTTTTTTAACTACGAAATACACGAAAGTAACGAAAGGGAATACAGAAACTTATCTTTTCGTGTCCCGCCTTGGCGGGATTCGAGACTTTCGTAGTAAAATATATTTTCATTATAGAGGATACATGGAGAAATCAAAAGTGCGAAAGATTCTTGACACTACCGGGAATTTCCCGAAAGCGAAAAGTTATCCTTTGTAAACACACCACCGCTCCAAGAGACATTCTGACCGTTCAAGGTGAAAAGGGTGATTGTCGCGCTCTCATCCATGAGAATATCATTATTCTAAGAAATCTTTCAAGCGATTCCCGATAATAATCCCATCAATAGATTGAAAATGGATGTCATAAGAGAATATCGCCAGATCATTTTCTATAGCTGTAGCAGCAACCCACATATCGTTTGTAGGAATAGGTTTTCCTTTGTGTTTCAGCTGTGTATAAACTTTTGAATAATATTCAGCAGTATTGTCATTGATTGATAAAAGTTTGACCCTCTGAAAGGAAAGAAAGAGTTTTAGTTCCTGCTTATTGATTGTCTCGTATTTTCCAAGGGCAAAACCGCAAAGCAGTTCACCAAGAACAACACTATTCATGCCAATAAGAGGGGCGTGCCTGAGAATCTCAATGGCTTCACCCGTGCCATGTTTGAATGCCGCGTATGCGTTGGTATCAAGAAGAATTCCCCTTATTGCCATAAGTGGTCATCCGGTTTTTCAAAATCAGATATTGCATTCATGAATTCATTTGCCTGTTCTTCGTTCCAGGTTCCAGCTAATGCATCAAGATCATGATAGGTCTGAAGTTGTGCCGGACCTCTTTCGATATTCAAACCTTTATGAATAAGTTCAAGAATAACCTGCTCGACTTCAATTCCACGTCGCTTGGATTCTTCTTTGATCCACTGGGCTGTTGTGTCATCAATATTATTTACTTTAAGAGAGAGACTCACAAAAAACACCTCCATACAATGGATTGACATTAATTTTGTTCATATAAGCCCCACAGTTCAAAAATTAGTTTCCTGCGGTTGTGTCCTCTTTGACTTTTATCAGCTTTTTCATATTCTTTCTATTCAAACAGAAAGGATGATGCATCATAGATCTTCCGTGTTTCAATAAAATTCTGGGAATTATAAGTATAATCGACCTTCCGAATCAGGGCGTTGTTTGATGCCTTTTTGTACTCGATCCTTGTAAGACGATCCAGATCGTCGAATGAATAGGATGTTTTGAGAACCGTGCAAGTATCATCTTTGTCAAAGTAAAAGTGTATAAAGGGAGAGTCTGACCCCAGGTTCCGTGAGTTCCTGAGTTCCAGATTCATATTTCTTCGAATTCATGTTAGACAATTCAATAATGATAGAAAATCTGACGCCTGACTTTTAAACTGTCTAAAGAATAATATTACAAAAGTACCAGACTGACCCCAGACACTTCTGTTGTGTCTGGGGATCCTTTGTCACAACCTTTGTAAGCCTCCCCAGAGTGTCGTATTCGTATTCCTTCCATTCAATTAAGCTGGATGATGCATCATAAACCTTCTGAGATGCAATAAAATTCTGAGAATTATAAGTATAATCGACTTTCCGAATCAAGGCGTTGTTTGATGCCTTTTTATACTCGATCCTTGTAAGACGATCCAGATCGTCGAATGAATAGGATGTTTTTAGAACCGGGCTATTTTTATCTCCAACAAAGAAAAGGTGTCAAAAGGGAGAGTCTGACCCCAAGCTCACATTATCTCCAACAAAGAAAAGGTGTCAAAAGGGAGAGTCTGACCCCAAGCTCCCATGGAACGAACGGGTGAATGATGAAGGATCTTCAAGATGTTCCATGACATCCGCTGAAATGATTATATCCAGAGATTCGGGAGCCATGGAATGAATATCATAAACGAATTGAACCTGTAATCCACTTTTCCGAGATAGATATTGGGCAAATTGGGGGAAAAGGTCTATGGCATATACGCGGGAAGATGAGTCGCAAAGCGTTGGAAGGAATAATCCCAGTCCACATCCGAAATCCAGAACCGAAATATCCTTTGTCAACCGGGCAAGATTGTAAATAAAATGTAATCTTTTCCACATGAGCCAACGGATAAAGGGATTGGAATGAAGATAAGAGGGCGCGGCCATCTCATCCAAGTCTTCAGAGGCAATAGCGGAAACAGATTGAAGGATTTGATGAATTTCATCACGATTGATTTTTACAAACATTTCCTTGTTATCCTTTTTGAAATGACATGAATAGATATGGATCATTCATGATAAAATATCGTCAAGGTAAAACAATCCTTCCCTTGACGGGAATAACGATATTCATTTTATAATTTCCTTGACCATTCCCGCGCCCAACAACTAATTTCAGGAACACTTTTTTGCACAATCCGACAGTTTGGAAAGACCTTCAGGATTTATGAGAAAGAAACATGCAAAACATTATGACTCTTTGAATATCGCACGCCAGGAAACAGGCGCCTCCCCCACTGGAGATTGGAAGGGATCCTCCAGACTCTTTTTCGCCCTTCTTGCGATCCTGGTTTTCCTGGGCGCATACTTCCGTTTGTCCTATGTCCTTCATGCCCCGCATATTCCTGTCGTATCCGACGCCCAGGATTATGTGAATATTGCCAAAGGCATTGTGAACAGGGGAACCATGAGCTATGGATACAATCCCGGACCATCCTCTTTTGTAATGCCAGGATTCCCCCTGTTCCTGGCTGCTGTTTTCAAGATCGCAGGACAGGATCCAGGATCCATGCAGATCGTCAGGTTCCTGTTCGCAATGGTGAGCCTTTCCTGGATTGTGTTGATCTTTCTCCTGGTGCGGGATGCAACCGAAAACAGGCGGCTGGCTCTTCTGGCTGCAATGGTGGTGTGCCTCTATCCCCCGTTTACGTGGTGCAGCGAGAGGATTCTTACGGAAGTTCCTTACACCATGGCAGTGACATTGTCTCTCTGGCTTTTGGTCCGGGCATGGAAATATCCCTCCTGGAAAAATTCCCTTTTTGCAGGGCTTTCGATCGGCCTCTCCCTGCTTGTGCGCCCCATCATGCTTTATTTCATTCCTCTTTTTTTTCTACTGGACTTTTTCAAGTCGCGCAGGCTCGATAAATCGTTCCTCATTCGTTCCGGGGTTCTGTTGGGAGCAGTTGTCCTGTGCCTCGCTCCCTGGATCATCAGAAACGCCATCCAGTTCAAGGCATTCATCCCCCTCTCAACTTCAGGGGGAAATCCCATGATGATCGGCACATATTATAATTATAATAGGACGGATTCCTTTCCTTCAGGGAAAACAGAGATTGAAACAGACCGTCTCCAGAAGGAGTTTGCGAAAAAACGCTTCCTGGAGGAGATGAAAAAGGATCCTGTGAAATACTCCCTCTGGTATCTCGGAAAGATCCGCTCCCTGTGGGTTATGTCCTACGGCGTTTATGATGGATGGGACCTGCCCCCGGCGAGACGGGTTGGAGTTCAGATCTTCCACCAGCTCATGGTCCTCGGATGTATTCTTGGGATTATCTGCATTCTTTTATTCAGGGATCGTTCCTGGTTTATCCCAGCTTTGTTCCTTTTCTATCATACCCTGATTCTTGTTCCTTTTATCGGAATCCCCAGATATTCCTTCCCCATGATGCCTGTGGCTTGTGCGGTTTGCGCGTATGGGATCTGGTGTCTGGGACGGAGCGTTGGGAATATTGTGCGGGAGGGAGTAAACTGGGGGCGGGGAAAATTTTTCCTTATCTCCCCGGCGGGAATGGCGTGTTCGCTTCTTTTGTCGCGCGCTTCGGACCGCGAGGTCTTTATGGCTCGTGGGTTTTCTCCGGGGACGGGCCTTGTTTGCTCCCTGGCCTGTATCATTCTCATGCTGGGAATCCTGCTGGGACCTGTTTTATGGCTTTGGTATCGAGGGGTGGAAAGGGGCAGACGGGTTTCTTTACTCGTGGTGACGCTCTTTCTTTTCGGATTCTTTCTCGCGGTTTTCACGCCTGCTATCGGATTGAATCCGGTTGCGCCTTTTTTTGCGATTTATTACAGGGAGGGATATACCCTTCTGGTCCAGCCGGGCGACACGGCAGCCAAAACCCTTGAGATTCCCCCATGGATCAGGGATTATGATCTGATCAAACTCCGGGCCTTTATGGGATTTCCTCAAAAGGCCGGCCCTGAGGATCGGGTGGGTCTTTTTCTGGATGACAAACCTCTTCTCGCCATTTCCGGGGAGAATCCCATGCCCCGGAACTGGTATGAGTTCGATCTTCCCAGGGGATTGCTTGAAGGGAAAAAATCTATCACGATAAGTGTCAAAAGACTTTCCTCAGGCAAAACGGCGGATGTTAGTATTGTCCCTTTCCTTGTCGGTCTGAGGTTCCGGTTACCCAGGGGAAAAAATTCGTTCAACGGACAGAACAAGGACCTCGCCCCCTATGTTGAGGGCGTTCAAACCGGCTCCTATATGATTGCCCTGAGAATGGCCAGGGACGGCTCCTCTTCAGAAGGCATCCTCTGGTGGGGAAGACGGTAATCTTTATCGTAATCTTAATCGTTGCTGGTCACTAATCACTGTTCACTGGTTTACGGGATGGGCGTGGTTGTGGTGCTGCAGAGAAACCAGATGTCGTTTTCATCCACCTTGTACAATCCCTCTTCCGGAATCCGGACATACAGATCGTTGTCAAGGTCCCATATCAGAAGGGAATCATCGCCTTTCCTTTTTTGATATTGAAGCATAGCGCGTTTCATGAGATTGAATCAGCAATAAAGATGGAGATGTGAAACATGAAAAAATTCGATGACCGGATATTTGCGCCGGGCAAGCTGCCCCCGGATGCCCTGTTCCGTATGCTCAAGAGATTTCCCCATTCTGACACTCGCGTTCTTCTGGGTCCCCAAATCGGCATGGATTCCGCTGTGCTTGATTTCAAGGATCGTTATCTTATGGCGACCACGGATCCCATCACCTTCACCACGGACGAGATCGGGTGGTATGCGGTGTGTGTGAATTGCAATGATATTGCTGTGATGGGTGGCACGCCTCGTTGGTTTTTCGCAACCCTTCTCCTGCCGGAGGGGAAGGCAACCGGAAGGCTTGTGCGTACAATATTCGATCAGCTCAGGCGCGCCTGTAACGCAAGCGGGGTGACTTTATGCGGCGGGCATACGGAGATCACCCCGGCAGTGAGTCAACCCGTGATCTGCGGGACCATGCTGGGAGAGGTGAAAAAAAAAGCGCTTGTCACGCCTGCCGGCGCCCGGCCCGGAGATGCGATCATTTTGACAAAGGGTGTTGCAATTGAAGGAACCGCCATCCTGGCAAGGGAATGCGAAAACCAGTTGAAGGGTCAAGTCCCGGATCCTGTTTTGAAAAAGGCAAGGCGTTTTCTCCATAATCCAGGCATCAGCGTGGCCCTCGATGCCAGGATTGCGCTTCAGGCTTGCAAGGTCACAGCCATGCACGATCCAACGGAAGGAGGAATATCCACAGGCCTTCGGGAACTGGCGCTGGCTTCCCGTGTCGGTTTAAGGGTGCGAGAAGAAGCCCTTCCGATTCAGAGGGAGACCCGGCTGATTTGTGAGACACTCAAGATCGATCCCTTGGGACTGATATCGTCGGGGGCTTTGCTTATCACATGTCCTCAAAGACAGGCTTGGAAAATCGTGCATGCCCTGTCATCCGCCCGCATAAAGGCCGCTGTTATTGGGGAAGTTCTTTCTCGTTCCAAGGGATTGATCCTTGAAAAAAATGGCATAGAGCATCCTTTTCCCCTCTTCCCCCGCGATGAACTTGCGCGTTTTTTCTCCGAATAATATAAAAAAGCCCGTAAGAACTACGGGCTTTCTATTCTGGTGGAGTGGAAGGGATTCGAACCCTCGACCCCGGCGTTGCGAACGCCGTGCTCTCCCAGCTGAGCTACCACCCCGTTTTTGTAAATGTCATTTCCAAAAGCGGTATCTTCTCTGCCCGGGACAGGAGAAGGAAGTCAAGCGGGAAAAAGGCTTCCCACAAAAAATTAAAAAGATGTCTTCAAAGTCGAAAGATGCTTCTGCGCGCGGTCTATATGTTTCTGATCCCCTATACCCTGACTGAGTTCCAGAACCTTTTCCCATGTCTCAATTGCTTTCCCCCTCCAGGAGGGTCTTTTTTCATACACGATCGCCAGGTTGTTATAAGCCGGGAGATAATCCGGATCGAGTTTCAGGGCATCGATGTATTTTTCCACCGCCTTCTCATAATCGCCCTGGCGCATGAGTTCTACGGCTTTTCGGCAATGCTCGTCCACCTGTTCCTTGACCGATTTGCCTGCGGCAGGCGGGGGCATGGGCGGAGTTTCGGGGGCGGCAGGGGGTTGTTTTGCTTTGGCTCCAGCAGATGCGGTCTTTTTCGCCGGTGTTTCTTCCCGACCCGGCGCTTCACCCATCGGAACCTTTCTCGGAATCGGCTCTTCTTCAACAATATTCTTGATCAGATATTCCTTGAGAGCCAGGGATTGTTTCAACAATTCCGCTTCCGAACCGGTGATAATGTCGAAGATCATATCCAGTTTCGAGATGGTAAGGATGTCCATAACGCCTGGGGAAGGGGAGACAAGAACCAGCCGTGCCTTGTTTTTATTGGAGGTTGCTTTGAGTCCCACGAGAACTCCCAGTCCTGCGCTGTCGATATAGTCCACGAACGCCAGATCCACATACACCTGGTTAATGCCCTTATCAATCAGGGAAACAGCGACATTCTTGATAATTTCGCATACATCCAGGACAATCCGGCCGTTGATTTCAATATAGAGATTATTATTAGCCCTGTAAATATTGATTTCCATGCTGTCTCTCGCCTCCCTTGCAGATTTTCGAAAATGTGTCGAAATAATGACTCAATACCAGGCTTATTCCTCTTGTATAGGTTCCGCCTTTTCCAGTAGAAGTTCCGGAATTCCGTTCGTGATGGGGTATCGGAGCTTGCACTTTTGACAACTCAAACTATTATTTGTTTCGTTCAGAATGAGCGAGCCTTTACATTTGGGGCATACAATAATGTCCAGAAATTCCTTGGAAAGCATGTGATTTCCTCGTGTTTAAAGTTTCCACAGATCCGCTCTCAGATCCTGGGCACAGGAGTGGCTGCTGCCGCCTTTTTCGGCTCCGGTTTCCAGAGATTATCGAGATCCACCAATACGCCATCTACGATTGCTATAATATTGATCCACGCATAAACATCTTCCACTCCCTCGCGATCCTTGATGGTATTGATCATCAGGGAATCCAATTCGTAGGTACGCGGCATATGAGAGACGCTATAAAGGTAGTTGGTGATGTTGAGGTTGGAACCATTGAACCGGAGCAGGATGGGGACGCCATATCCCAGGAACTCCTGGGTGGATGCAGCCGCCTGTTCAGGTCCTCGTCTCCCGCGACCATATTGCATGCTTTCCGGATCCATGCCCTCTCCCGCCATAAACGTTAATTCATCCATTTCCTGGGGTCGGGGGGAGGCTTTGGGGGTAGGCGTAGGCGTAGCCCCCGGTTCGGCGGGCGCTCCGGCAGTTTGGTCCTGTCCCTCCTGTTTGGGAGTAGCCTTGATCTCAACAATATTCGTGAGGGAGACCTCTGTGATTTCCTCGATTTTGTTTTGATCCGCTGATTCAAGAAGATCTATCAAGGCAAAGATCTGACGGTTCAACTTGAACAGGTTGTCATCCGGATATGTGATGCGAAGAAGGTCCTGAATCTCCTGATCTGTCAGATTGATATCCTTGGGTTTTTCCTTGACGATCAGACGATAATGACACAGACGGTTGATAAATGGGAGATATTGTCCGTATTTGTTCAAGCCCTCGATCTTTGACTCATCCACACCGATTTCTTTCAAGAGTTCGCTGTATTGCCTGAGCTTCTCTTCCTTGACCACCTCGTTGTCTATAACTTTGAGAATACGGTTGATACTGTTGATCTGGGAGATGACGTCCCACAACCGTTCAGGACGTTTTTTGATTTCCTGGGGAAGCTCCAGGGGAACGTTCCACCCATTCTCGCCGAGGAAGTTGAGTTTTGTGGTTGAGAGTTTGGTTTTCAGAGAGACGATTTTTTCAATATTCTGCAGGCACTCGGTGCGGCGTTTCTGGATCGATTCCGGGTTTATGTCAAGATAATATTGGGGAAGGTCAATTTTCAGATTTTCCACGATCTGTCGGAATTCCGTCTGATACTTTTTATTCTCTTCCTCGAATTTTTTGACCTCTGTGGGATTTTTGGCCTGCTTGACCACACTTTCATTGTCACTTTTGGCCTTTATATACTCCTTCACAACGGCATCATAATCCTTCGCCTTTCTCGAAAAAACCAGAAAATGCAGGGCAGCAATGAAGAAAATCGTCATAATACTGCCTATGAACTTCTTCTCCCTGTTCCGGAATTGAAATTTCATAAGGACAAGTCTCCTTTTACGGGATCACGGAGCATCACATCACCCAATGGTCTTCCTGAAATTTTATCCTCTCGTATGTTCCTGATGAACAACACATAAGATTTTCATTCTCTACAGGAATGATTGTCAATGAAAATTATTCCCCGTCAAGATCAAGAATTGTCCTGTTGACGGAAATGTCGGGATTTTCATCTTTTATTCCGTTTATGCTTGATCCCCATACCCCCAGCGAGGTAAAGGAAACATTACTATGGTGATGATTCAAAATCCTTATGTGGTGATGCGGGATGGAACTATCAAACAGGTCAATCCCTTTACCGGCACAGAGGTCTGGTTTATTCCCGGCCGTGGCAACAAACCCGATCCCAATGCCCGACCCAGGGCAGCCCAGAGGATTGACAGGCTCACCCAGGAAGATCATTGCACCTTTTGCGAAAGCGGGTATATGAATACGCCGCCGGAAAAATCCCGCCTGATCCGCCATCCGGACGGCCGGTATGAATATCTCAACCAGGTGTCTCCATCGGAACTCAATAAAACCGTACCCCTGTTCCGCCGCATCTCCAATCTCTTTGAGATCGTGTCCACGGATTACTGGAAGAAAAATTATGATTATGTTCTTTCTGAAAAAAATATCGAGTGGAAAAACAGGTATCTGTCCGAAAGCGCCGGCGTGCACCATGTGCTCCAGGTCTTGCATCTCAAACTGAGACTCTCGAAGATGACAGAAAAACAGATCGAACAGATGCCGATTGAGGAGAAATTCCGGATGGCGGACGCCTTTTTCGGCGGCTGCCATGAGCTCCTCATCGGCGGACGCCATTATCGGGAGAAGGCCGAATATGACTCCGATTTGTGGTTCTCAGGCGATATGACCCCGGAAGAACACTTTCATTTCTTCCGTTTTACAATCAAGGCGGCCCAGGATATTTATGAGAACAATCGGTACGTCCGGTATATCAGCATTTTTCAAAATTGGCTGGCCCCGGCCGGCGCCTCCTTTAATCATATCCATAAACAACTGGTGGCGCTCGATGAATGGGGCATCTCCGTCCAGCGCGAAGTGGAACTCGTCCGCCAGAATCCCAATATTTACAATGAATATGCCGCCAACTTTGCCAGCTATCACAATTTCGTGTTTGCGGAGAATGACCATGCCATTGCCTTTGTTTCGATCGGACATCGCAGTCCCACGCTCGCCATTTATTCCAAGAGCAATAATTGCCGGCCCGAGGAACATTCGGATGAGGAACTGAGGGGATTCTCGGATCTCGTCCACGCCTGTCATGCGGCCATGGGAAGCGCCATTCCCTGCAACGAGGAATGGTATTATCTTCCCAAAGATTCCGTGGAACGAATTCCCTGGCATATCCTGATCAAATGGCGCACCAATACCCCGGCCGGGTTTGAAGGGGGGACGAAAATCTATACCAATACCCTGTCCCCCACGGATATGAGGGATATCATGGTTCCCCAGCTTTATAAATACAGGGCGGAAGCACGCATCAATGTGAAGCATATTGCCACAGAGTGCCCCGCCAAGGCCAATTCTTTGAAATATTATATGAGATGAATCGGGGGATTACAAAAATGAGGGAGAGACAAATCTATGTCGGTGATTATGTCAGAATGAAGGATATCTATCTGAAGGAGTGGACCTGCGAAAATCCCTCCCGCCTTAGAAATTTGCAGGATACCATATTCCTGGTCACGGAATCCTGCCGGTGTTACAGCTGGTCTCAGGGCATCGGCGGGGGCGGAATGCTCCTGACGCTCAAGCCCTTTGCAGGACCCCTGGCCAAAGAGGATATCTCCCTGGGACGAGGAGAAGCCTCTGTGGATATATTGGATCCCGCCTTTGTGGATCAATTCGTCTTTCAGGATATTGGAGACTTTTAGTCCTTACCCAATACGAATTTTCTCTAAATTCTCTTATGGTCTTTAGATCTTGGGCAAAGGGATGCGGGATTATACCTCGACCACCCGGAGCATATTTGTGGTCTTTTCCACACCAAGAGGCAGACCGGCTGTGACAACAATCCGATCTCCCTTACGGATAAATTTATCCCTTTTCGTAATCTCCATCGCGCGGTTCACAATCGCTTCGAAACCGCTGAGGCCCTGGCGTTTGGGGATTTTCTCCAGGAAAAAGGGGATAACTCCCCAGCTGATATTCAGCCGGCGTTGGGTTTTGGGATCCGGGGTGAAGACCAGGATCGGGCATCGGGGCCGATACCGCGCGACAAACCTGGCTGTGTATCCCGTAGCGCTTAAGCACAGTATCGCCGCCACATCGAGACTGCGCGCGATATGGCTTGTGGCAAGGCTGATCGCATCCGGGATGCTTCCCGCTTCTGCCAGGCTTCGGCCCGACAGCTTTTCATTATAATCCAGGGTTTCTTCAATGGCCCTGGCTATGGTATCCATGAGTTTTACTGCCTGGCAGGGGTATTTGCCCACAGCCGTCTCCCCGCTGAGCATGACCGCATCCGTGCCGTCAAGAATCGCATTTGCGATATCCGTCACTTCCGCGCGGGTCGGCCGGGGACTCAGGATCATGGATTCCATCATCTGGGTGGCGGTGATGACCGGTTTCCCCTTTTCATTGCACAGACGGATGATCCGCTTCTGGATGACAGGAACTTGTTCCAGGGGGATTTCGATGCCCAGATCCCCGCGCGCCACCATGGCGCCGTCCGCAGCTTCCACGATTTCCTCCAGATTGCCGATCGCCTCATGCTTTTCAATCTTGGCAATGAGGGGGATGTCGGATTTGAGTCGATGGAGGATTCGCCTTGTTTTCCTGATATCATCCGCATGCTTCACAAAGGATAAGGCAAAGAAATCAAGCCCCATCTCTATCCCGAAAGAGATCATATCACGATCTTTTGCCGTGAGCGCGGGAATGGTCAATGTGGTGTTCGGCAGATTGATGCCCTTGTTAGATCGCAGCGCTCCTCCGGTGATTATGGTGCAATGAATATCTTTCCTTTGAATTTTATCAACGCACAGCTCGATATTCCCGTCATCGAGGAAGATGCGTTCCTTTGGACGGATCTCTGAGGGGAGAGGTTTATAATTCACACTTGCGGCTTTGTCGGATCCCATGATATCCCTGGTTGTGAGAATAAAAGGATAACCTTCCTTGAGAAGCACAGGCTCGTTTGCGATCTTCCCGCAGCGGAGTTTGGGCCCTGCCAGATCCCCGAGAATCGCCACGGGTTTGTCTCCGGATGACCCTCGGACATTATTGATGAGCTCCCTGTATTGGACCGCGTCTCCATGGGAAAAGTTGATGCGGAATACGTCCACCCCCAGATCAATCAGGGAGCGGATCATGCGGGGGTCCTTTGTGGAAGGCCCGAGCGTAGCCACAATCTTTGTTCGCGCCATTTCACCCTCTCGATAAAAGATGATCAGGAGGAATGAGTGTCAGAGTGATCCATTATCAATGACAATGCTTTTCCGGGCTGTAACCACTGCAAACCAGGAGAATCGTTTGAGAAAAGGGAATAGGGTAAAAAGGAATTCATCCAGAGGAAAGAGGATCTTCAAAAAGAATTGGAACAGCCGGAGATTTTTCCAGCCAAACTGGAAGATAAACCCGAGAAAGCTGAAGAGATAAAAGTACCGCACCCGCACGGAATCAAATGCCCAGGAGAGAATCCCGAGTCTTTTCCTGTCAAAATACGTCGTGATGTTCCTCCATTCCTTCGGCGCAAGGTATTTCCTGTACAGAGCTGCGAGGGGGCTGTCCTTCATGGGTTCCACAAAAACACCCACCCCACCGGGTTTCAAAACCCGGTTCATTTCCACGCTCGCTCGCGCCAGATCCGTGTGGATTAAAACTGATTTCGTGTAAAGGAGATCAAAGAAATTGTCCGGAAAGGGAAGGCTTTCCGCCAGGGCGGAGATGATCGTGATCCGATTATAAACACCGAGTTTCCGCGCCTGGTCTTGTAGGAATTTCAGACGCTCAATGGCAGGATCCACCACAAATACCTCGGCTTCCTGCTTGGCGAGAAACAGGGCAAAAACGCCCAGACCGCATCCGATCTCCAGGATTCTCTTTCTCCGCGGCCCCTCTTCCCGCCATAACTTCTTCAACGCATATTCCTGTTCCGGGCTGAAATAAAACGCCATCTCCTGGTTGAGATTGAACGTCTGGATACTAGCTTCCTTCCCCAGGTTCGTCGGATCCAGGTTCGAGGACCAATACTGGCGCTGGGATTTTTGGTTTGACATCCGGTTTTGTCTTCCTGCATCTCCTTGATAGACTTTGTTAACCATACGCATGAAGCCCGAAATTTCTCTTTCATAAGAGGATGGATAAAATATGAAAACCTGCCAGAACCAGTCTTCGAATCTCTCCAAATGCACCTGCACCTATTCCTGTTCCACAAAGGGACTTTGCTGCGAGTGCCTGCATTATCATCTCAGCATGAAACAGCTGCCCGGATGTTGTTTTCCCAAAGAGGCTGAAGCGACGTATGACCGGTCATTCCGGAAATTCGTACAGGTGTATCAACACCTCCTTAAATAAGATCTGGAACCCCCGCTGCTTGAAGACCCTTCTCTGGTTGAGAATTGAACGATCCTCCGACTTTTAGTACAGCAGGAAATTTTTCCGCTTGCTCATGTAATTTGCGAGTTCAGGCGTGTAGCTCGCCACAATCTCCCCCACGGGTTTTCTCTCGATAAGCATCTGCTTGATCTTATCCGTTCCCATGGCCTTGTTGAAGGAGCTGACGCGGCCTTCCGCATCAAGAATCTTCTGATCCGGATACAGCTTCAAGATGGCATCCATGATATGGAGACCCGTCACAAACGGATCAATCTTTTTATAATCTGTCAGATAGATATGCACCCCGCTGCAATTCTTATCCTGAAATGCATAATACTTGGGTTGATAGGAGATCGGACGGAACCGGACCCCCGGGATGTTCCGGGAGTTGAGCTCCTCCGTGAGCGCAGTGCCGTCAATAAAGGGCGCACCGGCGATCTCAAATGGCAGGGTATATCCCACCCCTTCATTCACTGTATTGAGCTCTCCCATGCCGCCGGTGATAGCGCAGAAGATGGAGGTATCCCACCGGCAGATATGGGTGGAAGGCGGCACCCAGGGCAGACCGGTTTCGGGATACAGCATGCCCCGTTTCCAGCCCTTCATTTTGATGACAGTAAGATCTGCACCGATTTTCGCTTCAGCATTATAGAGCTTGGCAAGCTCTCCCGGCGTCAGACCATACGTATAGGGAATGGTATAATATCCGATGGCGGATTTGAAACTGGGCTCAAGAACAGGTCCGCTGACCACATCTCCGCCCATGGGTTCCGGCCGGTCGAGAACGACGAACTTGATCCCGGCTGTTTTCGCCGCTTCCATGGAGGCCATCATCGTGGTGATATAGGTATAAGGTCGCACGCCGATATCCTGGATATCATACATCAACACATCAAGGGTTTTAAGCACTTCCTGGGAGGGCGCGCTGGATCCGGATCCGTAAAGGCTGTAGATCTTCACACCCGTCCGCTTATCCACCGAGTCCCCCACCTTTGCCCCGCCGAAGAAGTCGCCACGAATCCCGTGCTCCGGACCAAAGAGCGCCAACAGCTTGCATCCCGGATAATCCGCCAGGATGTCGATCGTGGATTTGAAATTATGATCTATTCCTGTTGGATTGGTGATGAGACCCACCTTTTTCCCTTCAATAAGTTTCATATTGTCCTTGTCGTCAAACAGCATCTCGATCCCCGGTTTCACTGCCGGTTCTCCCGCACTGACCAGGGCGCTCATTCGAGAACCCCATGCAAAAAAAATAAGAGCCAGCATAACGATTCCTTTGACATAACTTGACATTTTTCCCATTCCTTTCTTTTTATTATTATTATTTAGCTACAAATACATATTATGGCTTGTATAGAGCCTTCCGGGAGAAATCAAGAATAAATCCGGGGGGGGGGGCGTTCCGAGGGTGTGCCAAAGTTAGTTGACAAATAATTCTCTTCACAATTATGGATATTGATATCAGAAAGGAGAAACCCGCGGATGGAATCTGAAATTAAATGCGTATTTAATCAGGAGGTCTGGGGGGAGGAGGTCTGGGGTCAGACCCTACAATAAGTTCAAGGGGGGCTGGGGTCAAACCCTACAATAAGTTCAAAAATGCCCGTGATATTTTATAGACACAGCTCATTGGCAATATTGAGATTAAATGAGTTGGTAAAAATATCCGATCTCTTTGGAATAATAAAAATTGTCTTTAATTCATCCCGGGATTTTTAAGCTTATTTATAGAGTCCGACCCCAAATTACGACCCCAAATTAGGGGGGCAAATACGGGGGATGAGTGATAATGAGATCGAAAGAAAGAGTCCTGACCGCTTTCGCCAACCGGAAGCCTGATCGTGTTCCGATCAATTATCTGGCAAATCCCGGGATCGATCGCCGCGTCAAAAAGCATTTCGGTTTATCGCCGGAGAATGACGAGGGCCTTCGGATCGCGCTGGGCGTTGATTTCCGGGGTGCGGATGCAGCTTATGTCGGTCCCAAACTCCACAAGGATATCCCAGAACAGGGAATCCTCGTTGATAATTGGGGTATCCATCGGCGCTGGATTGAAAATGAATTCGGGGGATACTGGGATTACTGCGATTTTCCCCTTCAATTTGCATCCGAGGAAGATGTAGCGCAATGGCCCCTTCCCTTCCCTGATGATTTTGACTACTCAAGAATTCCCGAACAGTGCGCCAACTTTCGAGAGTATGCGGTGTATGTGGGTCATGCGGGGATCGGAGATATTATCAACTCTAACGGGATGCTCCGGGGTATGGAACAAACCCTTGTGGATCTTATCACACATGATCCCGCAGGTCTTCTCCTTGCCCGGAGACGCACGGAGATCAATCTGGAGATACTCCGACGGTCCCTGGAAGCCGCAAAGGCAGGCGTGGATTTTTTGTGGATGGGAGAGGATCTGGGTACACAGATCGCCCCCATGATCAGTTTGGATCTCTATAGAGAACGGATCCGCCCTCTCCACCAGAAGATTGTGGATCTTGCAAAGAGCTTCGGAATCCCGGTGATGATCCATACGTGCGGATCAAGCAGCTGGGCCTATGAGGATTTTATTGAAATGGGCATTACGGCAGTTGATACGTTGCAGCCTGAGGCAAAAGATATGTCCCCCGAGTACCTGAAAGAGAGATTCGGGGGACGCCTGGCGTTTCACGGTTGCATCAGCACAGCGGGTCCTGTGGCTGGGGGCACTGTACGGGAAACCGTGGATTATTGCCGGCGCACGCTTGAAATCATGATGCCCGGCGGCGGCTACTGCTTTGCCCCCACCCATTGCCTGCAGGACAATTCCAGGACGGAAAACGTTATTGCAATGTATAATGCAGCCCGCAAGTATGGAGTGTACTGATTAAAAAATATCTGGGAAAGATTTATGTAACTTTTCTATTTTCTCCTTTAAAATCTATTAAATCCTGAGAGGTCGAAAATGAATAAAGTAAAACTCACGCAGGAAGGCAAAACCGAATGGCAGATTCTGTCAAGACCTCCCATGGACAGGGGATTTGATTTTGCCGGCAAGGAACTCCGGAAATATATCCGGCAAATGAGCAGGGCAGCCCTGAGATTCGTCGATAAGGAAGAGGGCAATCCTGTTATCATCCTGTCCCTGAGAAAGAACCTTTCATCGGATGACCAGGCTCTTGTTCCACCGTCTTCTCAGGGATATGATGGATATGCCATTGCAGTCAAACCCGGGGATGATGCCCATCCTTCAAGAATTGTAATAGCCTCGGATAACGGCCGCGGCGTCATTTATGGAGTGTACGATCTTCTGGAGAGGCTTGGATGCCGGTGGTTTTATCCCGCACAGGATCCTTACGATCCTGAGGTTGTTCCCCAAAAGGACGTCCTTATACTTGAAACTGGAACATGGGCAATTGCCTCTCCCATGGAGCACAGAATCTGTAACGGCGCTGAGTGTTTTTTCGATATGGATACGGACAAGGCTTTGAAACAATTGGACTGGGCCATGAAAAACCGGTATAACGGCATGGGGTGGCAGAGCGAGAGCAAGTCGTCTTTGGAGTCGCAATATCTTCGTTTGAGAGATTCAGGGCTTCTCCACGAACTCGATAAAAGGGATATGTTTCTCCATGGTCCGGCCCATTCGTTCGATCATTTTTTAAAAGCGGAAGATTACATGGAAACGCATCCGGAATGGTTCGGATTAAGAGAAGGAAAAAGAGTGCCTCAGAATTTTGCCGGCGCCCAATTCTGCTGGTCGAATACCGAAGCGCGCAGGCAATTCGTGAAAAACGCAGAAAATTTTATCAAAGATGCAAAACACATTCACATCTTCTGCACCATTCCTTTTGACGGCGGGATCGCTTGTGCCTGCGACCAGTGCCGGAAAGCCGGGGCAAGCAACCTGCTCATGACCCTGACGGGCGAGCTGACTTCCATGATGGAAAAGGTCCGGCCCGATGCCCATCTTGAGACCACAGGCGGATACGGACCCACAACAGATCCGCCCACTGATTCCAGTTTTCATCCTAAGCTGCGCGTCATCTGGGCGCACTGGGGACGTTATCATGCTTACGGATATGATGATCCGAGATACGATCGGAAAGACAATCTCGCGCTCTGGCGAAAGGCATGCAAAGGGGGCATCACCATCACCCAGTACTATACGGATAATTTTGCCGAGCCCTGGATTCTCCCACCCTTCATTCCTGCCATGATTGGGGATCGGAAATATTTCCTGGAAACGAAAATGGATTCCGTTTACATGCTCATGTGGTCGAAAGGCTACTGGTGGAATCATTCGCTGAATGGATATCTTGCAGGCAGATGTTTTTACGATGTCTCACTGGATCCTTATCAAGTCTTGAAGGATTATGCCCTGCATTATTACGGTCAAGACGCCGGTCCCCTGATCGGCGCCTGGTATGAGGAATGGGCGCGGAATCCGGACCTTGCCTATCGGGTGAAGGATGACACGGAAGACACCCATCGGGCAATGCTTCTTTTGGAGAGGAAAAAATATATTGATCCGGCTGTGAAGGCATCTCGGCAGGATCCTGTCTATTCCTATCGGGTGGCGAAGGTTGAAAGGCTGCATACCCTGGCTGAAAAACTCGGGGAGATGTATCGGCAGAGGGATGCCATCAGAATGCTCCGCAAAGAGGGTAGATTCGATGACGCGGGAGAAATGCTCGAAAAGGCGAAAATATTTACGGATGAGATTATGACGTATTTTTATTTTCTTGCCGATCTGGACCAGGGATTGATGGATCGCAATGAAGTGTCATGGATCATTAAAATCAAGGTGAAAGACTGGATAGAGGAAGAGGCAAAGAAGATACAAGAGAGAAATCAGGTAGTTCCCTGAAATAATACCCTCCATTCTGAAAAACCTTATCTTTTCGTGGGCCCTGGTTTGCGGATAAGCTTTCGAACCCTCTCCAGGATTGTCCCGTGGGTTTCGCCAATGGAACCAGTGCCGTCCACTGTCCATTTCTCCGGGTAATTCATGGCGTCGAAGATGGCTTTGACCTCTTCCAGGTACTCCATCTTTTCAAAGAGATTGATGCTGTCACCGCGCTTGTGTTCGATCCGATGGGTGGAAAGCGAGGCAGGGATGGAGAGATAGATAAAATG
>Ga0315287_10000494_pt1 | contig 34478 bp, 24 predicted proteins | sample YL17G11_0_MG_FD_205037 | JGI IMG/M metagenome (GOLD analysis project Ga0315287, IMG submission 205037) | Sediment microbial communities from Yellowstone Lake, YNP, Wyoming, USA - YL17G11_0 | ecosystem: Environmental > Aquatic > Freshwater > Lake > Sediment | place: USA: Wyoming | collected...
CCAGCGGTAACACAATTAGCATGCTCCATTCTCTCTGCTCTGGCTCTTCATCTGCGACCTTACACGGAGCTCTCAAGGAAAGAGAAAAGAAAAGGGAAATAATCATCTCATCATCTCTCAGAGCAGCACCGCGGCCCTCCTCGCGACCTTGGCGGCCTCGCTCAAGACCCCGGCGTTGGTCGGCGCCGTCACGCAGATCTCCGCTGCCCTGGAGGCAGCCACGGCGAAGGCCATATTCGTCGTCAAAAAGGGGCGCAGAGTGCAGGAGGCCACGGCGAGAGCTGCCTTTTCGATCCTGGAGGCTTCGGCCCCTTCCCTCTGCTGCTTTTTTTTGGCGCTCTCGCCTTTCCCCGGTCTGAGAGCTGGGGCGAGGTTCCGAGGGGCGTCGACGGAGTAAACAACAAGCCTCTTCCTGCGGCTCGGGGAAAGGGTGTTGGAGGTGGTGCTCTTAGCCGCCGCGGCCGAGGAGGACTCCCAGGCGTCGTTGCTGTTGCTCCCGCTGCCGCCGCCGGCCTTTTTCTTCGCTGCTCGCGGGAAAGTGCTCGCGATGAGCTCTCCCGTGCCGGGGATGAGGACGAGCCTTCGAGCAGAGAATAGCTTGTTGTCTCGGGGCTGCTGAGGAAAAGGAGGAGGAGACGGAGAAGGGGGAGAAGAAGGCATCAGAAGAAGACCGAGGAGGTCGAGGCTAAAAAAAGAAAAGAAAAAAATGAAATGAACTGCGGGCGAAAAAGAGGAGGGAACGGTTTTTTTTTCTATGCACTCTCTTGGTTTTTTACTCTTTCTTTCTCACTACGATGCCGTTTTCGCACGTCTTTGCCTCTCCCCGACCTCCACGATGAAGCTCCTGGGCAAGTTACCGCCCCGGGGCGAAGGCGGCACCGTCAAGCTTGTCCCAGAAAACGGTACGAGGAAGGGTTTTTCTGGTTGAGCAAAAGAGAATGACGCGTTTCTTTCATCGCCGACGACTCCGACGACGGCAACGACGGCGACGACGACTCGCTCAACCTTTTTTTCCTTTTTTTTTCTTCTCTCCCCTCTTCATTCTCTCTCTCTCTCTTTCCAACTTTCTCTCTCCCTCTCCGTCCATCAACAGCCGAGGACATATGGCACGCCTTCAACCTCGTCAGGCCGGGGGACCTCGTCATGGCCCGCACTTTCCGCAAGGTCGCCGCTCCCGGAGGCGGCGGCGGCGGCGGGGACGCAGGGATTTCTGGAGGAGGGGGGCCGTCGGAGCGGGTGCAGGTGACGCTCCGTCTTCGAGTCGGAAACGTCGACTACGACCCCGACGGGCCCTCGCTGCGCGTCGGCGGCGTCAACACCTCCGAGTGCGAGCACGTGAGGCTGGGAGCGCACCACACGCTGGAGCTGGCGCCCGGGAGGGCCTTCACTCTCGAGAAAGAGGCCCTGAGAGGGGGGAGCGGCGGCGGCGGAGGAGCCACCGCTGCCGCTGCTGCTTCGGCCTCGTCCGGGTCCTCCCCTCCTTCTTCGCTCGGCGGCTGGGACGGGCACGACCTTGATCGCCTACGCCGGGCCACCAACCCTGCGGCCACGGCTGACCTGGCCGCCCTGCTGCTCGCGGAGGGGCTGGCCACGCTCGTCCTCGTCGGCGGCGCGACGACGACGCTCGCCGCGAAAGTCGAGGCGGCGCTTCCCAGGAAGTCGGGCAAGGGAGGCGTCGGCGCCGCCAACGCGCACCCCAAAGCCCTGGCGGCCTTCTTCGACAGGGTGGTCTCGGCCTGCTCGAGGAAGGTCGACTTCGCGGTCGTCAAGTGCCTCGTGGTCGCCGGCCCGGGGTTCACCAAAGACGCTTTCAGGAAGCACCTCGAGGGCCTCGCCGGCGGCGCCGGCGGCGGCCGCTCCCCGTCGGCGGCGGCTGCGGCGGCCGCGGCGGCGGCCTCGGCGCCCTCCCCGGAGACGGCGACCCCGGGCGCCTTCGCCGCCGCGGCCCTCCCGCGCCTCGTGCTTGCCCACGCCTCCTGCGCGTACAAGCACGCGCTCCGAGAGGTGCTCTCCTCCAAGGCCGTCGCGTCGCAAATCCAGGACACCGCCGCGGCGCGCGAGGCGGCGGCGCTCGGCGCGCTCTTCGAGACACTCGCGCGGGAGCCTTCGAGGGCCTTTTACGGTCCGGGGCACGTCGCTGCCGCGGCGGAGCTCGGGGCGATCAAGACGCTGATGCTGTCGGACTCGCTGTTCCGCGTCACGACGGCAGGAGGGGGGGAGAGAAACGGAGGAGGAAGTGCAGGAGGAGCGGAGGCCGCGGCCGTCGACGCGGTCAAGAGGAGGGCGGGCTGGGAAGCCTTGGCGGAGGGGGTCCGGAGCGCCGGCGGCGAGGTCTTGATCTTCTCGGCAGCGCATTCGACGGGGGCCGATCTGGACAAGATCACGGGTTGCGCCGCGCTGCTGCGGTTCCCGGCGCCGCAGCTCGAGGACCTGGAGCTGGAGGACGAGGTCGGGAAGAAGTAAGAAAAGTAAAATAGAGGGAGAGAGAGAGAGAGAGAGAGAGAGAGAGAGAGAGAGAGAGAGAGAGTGCAATGAAAAAAGAAGGAAAAACTTGAGAGGAAAAAAAACGGAGACCATCACTCTTGTTTGTTTCTTGTTTTCTTGAAACCGCTCCTATTCGAGAGCCATGGAGCGCCCGCTGGACCTCCCCGACCTGTTCTCCTCGTCGAGTGCTGCAGCAGCATCAGCGTCGAGCAGCTATGGCACGAGCAGTAGCAGCAGGAAGCTCCTCCCTCCCCGCGCTGGCGGCGCCATCGCCGCCGACGCCGACGGGCGCGTCTACGTCGTCCGCGCCGACGGCGGCATCTCCTGCGGCGACGTCCGCGACGAGCTGCTGCTGGACGGCAAGGTGAGAGAGAACATCAGGTGTATGAGGGGGAGCGATAGTGGAAAGGAAGAGAAGAACGAAGCGGGCGAACGTTCTCTCTCTTCATTCCATCGATGGCATCAAAAATCAAATGTCCGCGCCTCTCTCTCAACCTTCCCAACCTCAACAACTTCAAAAACAGCCCTCGTCCCGCCCGGCCCCGACCCGCGTCCTCCGCCTGAGCCCCCCGCTCGAGTTCGACGTCGAGCATGCCTGCGTCTCCGCCGACGGCGCCCGGCTGGCCCTGGCCGGACGGAAAAAGAGGCGAAGGGGCAGCGGCGGCGGAGGCGACCCCGGCGGCCTCGACGACCTCTACGCTGCGAGGGTCGTCGCCGTCTCCTCGGGCGGCCGCCCGCTGCCCGGCGACCCGGCCTCCTCGCCCTCCGTCCGCGTCTTCGAGGCACCCTCGTCGCCGCTGGCCAGCGCGCTCTTCTCGTCGAGGCCGGGGCTGCGGGTGCTGCAGCTCGCATGGCACCCACTCTCTCCGGCACACGCGGTGCTGCTGACCTCGGACTCGTGTCTGCGCCTCTTCCACGCGTCCGCGGCCGACGCGCCGGCCCCGGAGCAGGAGTTTGAGCTCGCCGCGGCGCTCAGGGCGAGCGGCGGCGGAGGAAGCGGCCCCGGAGCGGCCTCCCCTTCGAGGGGAAAGGCGAGCCTGCCGCTCGGCCTGCGCGCCCTCTCGCTGTCTGCCGACGCCTCCTCGTCCTCCCCGTCTCCGACCCCTTCCTTTGCCGCCGCGAGGCGCGCCTCGGGCTTCGCCTTCGGGCCCGACTGGTCTCCCTGGGAGCGCTTCACGGTCTACGTGCAGGCGAGCGACGGCGCCGTCTTCTCGCTGTGCCCAGTGGCGCCCTTTGGCGCCCCGCTCGAGGGCTCGGCGGCGCGGGCGCTGGCGAGCTCCGTGTCGGCGGATGCGGCCGGGGGCGGCGGCAGCAGCAGCAGCGGCAGCAGCGAGGCACGGGCCTGGGTCCAGCGCGCCCTGCCCTCCTCCCCCTCCCCCTCGAGTTCGATCCTGAGGATCAGGCCGCACGCCCTGGACGAGCACTCCCCGGCGCTCGCGGGCCCGCTGCCGCTGATCGTGCCCGGAAGCGGAAGCGGAAGCGGACGCGGGAAGAGCGGAGGCGAGAAGGTCGCTTCGACGCACCACCTGTGCCCGCCTGGAGACGCCGCCGCCGGGCTCGCGCTTCTGGCCCTGCGCCCGGGGGCCATCGCCGTCCTGCAGGCGACGGCCTCCGGCAGGATCGGGGCCGCGGCCCTGGCCGGGGCCGCGGCGGCTCCCGCGTTCGGCTCGTCGGCTCCGCGCGTCGCGGTGTCAACTTCGAGCTCCTCCGGCGATGGCGGCGACTTCGGCGACTTCGCCTCTGCCTCTGCCGCCGCGACCGCCCCCGCGGTCTCCTCCGTCTGCCGCGCCGCCGCCCCGACTCGAGGGAGGAGGCTGCTTCTGCTCGACGTCGTCGACCTGAGCGGCGGCGGGAAGAAGAGCAGGGAGGCGGCGGCCGCGAGCTTTGACTCCGAGGACGACGGCGACGACGAGGAGGACGACGACGCTTTTGGTTCGAAGAAGAAGAGCAACAAGTTCCCGATCACGATGCTGCCCGACCCGGACGACGACGCCCGCGTCTACGCCGTGTCCACCGCAACTGGAGAGGCCTTCGCCGTCGACGTCGACTGGCTCCCGGCGCTCGCGGCGAGGCTCGCTTCCTCTTCGAGCGGCTCGAGCCTCGCTTCCTCCTCTTCCGCGCGGGGCGCCGGCGGCGCCAGGGCCTCGCCCCTCTCCTCTTCGAGCCTCGGCAGCACGGGCCTTCCCCGCGCCCGCGCCCGCACCCTTCGGAGGGGGCCCACGGCGATGCTCGGAGCCCGCCCCGTTGGGGCCGCGGCAGTCGCGGCGCCGCCGGCGGAGGGCGGGCTGGTGCTGCTGCTCGAGGGCGGGAGGGGCGCGCTCGCGAGGTGCGCCCGGCCGGCGGGGGCCGCCGCCGCCGCCGCCTCCGCCTCCGCCGCGTCTGCCGCCGCGGCCCTCTGCCCCCCCCCTGCTCCGGGAGGGACGCGCGGCGACCTGCTGGCGCTGTCCCGCGCTCCCCTGACGCCGCGCCCCCCGGCGTCGGCGGCGTCGCGGGAGGCCGCGGCGACCGCGCCGCCGCCGCCCTCCCCGGCGCTCGCCCGCGTGCTCGCCGGGCCGCCGCCGCTCCCCGAGCTGCCGCCGAGGCGAGGCGGCGCCGCGCCCGCGCCCTCCTCGAACGACGCCTCCCAGCCCGCGGGGGCGGCGGCCCTCGCGGCCTCGGCCAAGGCGCTGCTCGACGGCCCCGTCGAGTTCGCGCACGCCGCCTCGCTCGCGCTCTCCGGCACCTTTGCCGAGCTCCGCGAGGCGGCGGCGGCGGCGACCGAGCGCGGGCGGGCCCTGCGGGAGCGGGCCGACGCCGCGCTCGGGGAGCGCGAGCGGTTCTCGATCGAGAGGCTTTCGCGCGCCAAGGCCATGCAGGAGAACCTCGAGGCGCGCGCGAGGCTGCTGGCCAGGCTGCACTGGGGCCTCCCCGGCGCCCCGCCGACGGCGGCGGAGCGGCTGCTGGGCCAGAGGGAGCTGCCCGAGGCCGAGGCCGAGGCGGCGGCGCTGGCCTCTGAGGTGAGAGCGCTGAGGAGGAGGGCCGCGGCGCTGCATCTGCGGCTGGAGGCGGCAGGCAGCAGCGGCGGAGGAGGAGGAGGAGGAAGAAACGCGAGAGGAGGACGCGGAGGAGGGAGCGAGGGAGGGCACGAGGTGCCGCCCTCTTCGGTCGTCGCGGCCGCGGCGGCCGCGGCCGAACGGCGCAGGCATCCGCGCGCGCCGCCCCCCGCGACGCTGCGGCGCGTGCGCGATGCCGCGGTGGCGCAGTCCTCCGTCACGCAGGCGCTGGCGAAGAGGCTTCGGAGGCTCGAGGAGGTCGTGGCTGAGGCAGAGGACGAGGCCGCGACGGGCGTCGGGAGCGGGGCTTGGTGATTTTCTTTTTGGGGTGCGTTTTTTTTAACTTGAAAACAAATGAAAAAGAGAGACTCTTCACTTGCCCCATCGAATTTCCTTCATTCGTTTCGTTTCGTCTCTCTTTCTCTCTCTCGTTCGTACAGCCATGGAGGCTCCTTCCTCTTCCCCGCGCGTTATAGGCTTCGTCTCCGTTGCGACACCGCTGTCCGCAGGTAGGAGAGAAAGAGTGAAAGCGAGTAGAGAACGAAAAGAGAGAGGAAAAAACGGCAGCAGTTATCTACTCTCCATCGCCGACCGTCGTCGCCACCGCTCAACCTCAAACTTTTTCCCCCCGTTTCACACACAAAAAAACATCCAGCTCTCGCCCACGCCCTCCAGGCGCACCTTTCCGCCGAGGGCGCCGCTGCAGAAGACCTCGGCACGCTGCCGGCGTTCGACTTTAGTCTCAGGATAACGTGCGCCGCAGCGGAGATGCCCTCAAAGTCGGCTTCTTCTTCGTCTCCAAAGGCGGCTTCTTCGTCTCCAAAGGCTCTGGTTGGAGGTCGAAATGACGACGACAAAGACAAAGCAACGACAGCAGCAGCAGCTGCTGCTACTGCTGCTGCAGCATCCAACGACGACGGCGGCGAACATCCGAAGAAGAGCAAGACCTCGATCTTCGGGCGGCTGCTGAGGAAGAACCCTTCCGGATCAGGAGGCAAAGGAGGTTCTTCCGGCGACGACGTTGCCCCTTCTGGCGGCGCGGCCGCGGCGGCCAAACCTCCTCCTTTCGTCCTCGTCTCCGGCGGGCGGGCCGCGGCCGAGCCTGCTCTCGCCGCGGGGGCCACCTGGTGCCCGACGCTCGGGGAGGTCGCGGCGGGATGCGACGTCATCCTGTGCTGCCTCCCGGGGGACGGGCCGCTCGAGGCCGCGGCGAGGGCCGCCGCTGCGAGCGCCTCCGCGGCGGCCCCTCCTTGGAGCGACCCGAGGAGCAAGCGGCGGCGGCAGTGCTTTGTCGCGCTGGGCCCGGCGTCGCGCGACGCCCTGCTCGCGACGGGCAAGCTGCTGCTGCAGCATTCGAAGGAGGCGCCCTTCGACTTTGCCGCGGTGCACCTGACGGGGGACGCCGACGCCGTGAGGCGCGGGGCGCTGCTCGCGCACGTCGCTGGACCGACGGGCCTCGAGGCCGAGGGCACCGCCAGCGCCGCCGCCGCCGCTTCCGCTGCCTCCAACGCTGCCCCCGCTCTCTCCGCGGCAGCGACGGCGGAGCTCCTCCTCGAGCCCTTCTGCCGCGACGTCTTCTTCCTGTCGCGGGAGCCCGCCGTCGCGGGCGACCTGGCGGGCGTGTCCGCGGTCCTCGCTGCGGGCCTGCTCGAGGCCGTCGCCGAGGCCGCGGCGGCCGCCGACGCGCTCGGGGTCCCAAGGGCGCGCGCCCACGTCGCGCGCCTCGCCGCCGAGCTCTGCCACTCGGGGGGCGCCGCGGCCTCGCGCCTGGGGCCCGCCGCGGCCGCGCGGAGGATGGTGGACACGCCGACGGCGTTCCCAGCCGCCCCCGCCGACGCGTGCGTCTCGGCCGTTGCGGCCGCCGCGAGGCACGGCGCCGCCGCCGCGTCGAAGGTCGGGGTGCCGACGCCGGCAGCGAACGCGGCGGTGGTGCACTGGGGCCAGGTGGAGGAGAGCGGCGGGGGGCACCTGGACGTGGCCGCTCTGGCCTCGGCGCTGCGGGACGCGGCGGGTCTGGGGTAGATGGTTTTCCTTTTCTTCCCTCTTTTCCTCCCTTTCGAGGCGAGAGACGAGAGAGAACGACACGAGACGAGTTCGCTGTCGTCGCCTGCTGTTGCTTCTATTGTCGCTGCTGCTGTCGTCGTCATCGTTGCAACACATGTAGCGCAAGAAACAGCAGCGTTGGCGGCGGCGGCTGCTTGCGGGTGGTGGTGAGGGAGCTTTTCGAGTCTTTTTTTAATTTCTCAGAATTTAAAAACTCTGAGAAAGTAGACGAGTTGGTTTCTCGGAGAGACGAGCAACGAAACGGAACAGACGAGCGAGAGAGACTAACACACGAAAAAAACACATCTGCCCTCCCTCCAAGTTGTTTTTCTGTTCTTTTCTCGATTTGACAGCGGACAAATAGTTTGAGTTAATTGTTCTCTTCTCGGGTTATTGGCGGGGTGCGGGGTGGGGGGGGTGCGGAAGTGTAAAAAGGGAATTCAAAAATTCCAAGAGGGTTCCTCCGTTTTATTACTCGAAGAGAAAAAGAAGGGCAAAGTCGATGGGGAAGGGGAGGGGGGGAACGACAAGAGGCAGCAAGCAAAAATAATTTTGCGCGCCAAAAGCGTTGTCTCCACCCTCCCCCAAAAACAGTGCCCCCCCCCAAAATCCCCCACGAGCAAAAAGAAACGGATTCCTCCCCCTAGATGATAATTTTTGTGGGGTGCGGGGAGACTGAAGAGGGGGGAAAGAAGCCACCGAGCGGCGAAGAGCTGGTTGAACTGCTTGCGCTTCAAAAGTGGTCGACTCTCTCTCTATCATAGTCATCCCTCCCGAGTGAGAACGAATAGAATTTCGTTGCCCTTATTGTTTTTCGTTGGTTTTTTTTTTGGTTCATGCTGCTGCTCGCTGCTGCTCGCTGCGTCATCTACTCCCTACTCTCTCCAAAGCTCTTCCGAAGGAAGCGGCTTAGATCGAGCGCTGGTCGGCGGGCTGGATGTCGACCGACGTCGGGCGGTGCACGAGCATGCCCGCGACCTGGACCTGGCGGTTGGGGTCGAACGCGACGAGGCGGATGTACGCCTTGGGGAACGACTTGGTCGCCGACTGGATCTCCTTGAGGACCTGCGACGAGTCGGTGCAGCCGAACATGGGCAGCTTGTACATCGACCAGTAGCGGTTGTCCTGGTAGCCGACAGAGTTGCGGATGCGGACGGTGTTCGTGTCGCCGACGTAGGCGTGCTCGGGGTCAGCGAACTCGAGCGCCGGGACCCAGCCGTTGCGGGTGACGTAGTCGACCTGCTTGGCGATGTCGGCGTCCGACAGCGGGGGCAGGTAGGAGAAGGTCTCGAAGAACCTTTGGGGCGGTTGTGGAGGTGGGGTGGGTGGGGAAGGAGGAGGGAGGGAGGTAGGTGAGCAAAAAAAGAAAGGAAAGAGAAAGAAGAGAGGGAGGGAGAGAGTTGGGGATGCGGCGAAAGAAGAAGAGGGGCCGCGAGCCAAGAGCGGCGCGGCGTGCTGGCCACGAGAAAGCCAAGCGGTGCACGCTCTCGCTCTTGCTCGCCGCGGCGCCAAGAGAATGCTCGTTGGGCATTACGGCGCCAACCGAAGCTCCATGCGCAACTCTCGGCGCCACCAAACTCGACCGGTGGCATGATCCTGTCGGGTAGCGATAATCGCGGGTGCGAGAGGGCGATTATAATCGCGGGAGAGGCGGGATGCGGGGGGGGGGGCGCCAAGTTTTTCCCCCCTGCTCTGCTCTTTGCTTGGAAGAGCCAAGCAAAGCAAAGCAAAAAATTGGGCGCTCGTGACCCCCGCTTCCGGGGCCTAGTCCTCCGCTATCACCCTCGCGACACCTCGATCGCGATGCGCCACTGCAGCCTGGCGGCGCAGAGCGGGTCGTGGGGGGCGCGTAGGGTGCAAACTTGCCGTGGCGGCGCGCGCATTTCGACGAGTCCCTCGAGTTGGAGTTGAAAGAAGTTGTCTCTTCTCAAAAGAGACGCTCGGGCGATCGCGACCCGGTGAGGGTGCTCGCGACTCGCATTGCTCGTACAAACAGCGCACAGGCGTGCCTCGGGGTCGCGCCAAGCCGCCGAAGCGGTGGAGGACCAGGAAGAGGCGCTGTGAGGGGCCTACGCGGGGGCGCCGCCTTCGAGAAGACCAAAAGAAAATTTTCTTGGTGCTTGACGCAGCTCGGTGCTAAAACGAAGACCGTTTGTTTTCCTTTGCCACCCCCGCGCTCTCTCTCCTCCAAACACGAAAACACCGAGACTCACTTGTTGTTGACCGCCTGCCAGACTGTGAAGTGAATGAATTGGAGAGGGAAGGGCGCGGAGAGTCGTGAGAAGGACTGGGTAAGGCGAGAGAAAGACGAAGCCGCCGCTTTTCGCTTTCGGCGGTGTTCATTGCGTTGGAGGCTTTAGGTAGTTTTTCCCCTGAGGAAACTTCGCTTTTGCGGCCAGCCAAGTTCGCAAGTCACTTACCGCGCATGGTCGAGGAGGTGGACGCGGTCTTGGACACGCGGGTGGTGGCGGGCGCCGAGACGGCGGAGCGGGTAGCGACGGCCTGCATGATGAAGTGAAGGAAAAAGGCGCAGAGGAGACGAAGTGCGGCCGAAAGAAGAAGAAATGTGGCTGCAAACGAGCGCGTTTTTTTTTCCTCGTTTACCTGTCGCAAAAACTACTATATCCTCTTCTCTTTCTCTCCGGTTGCTATGTTACAAGTGGGGGCGGGGGCGGGACGCAGATATAATTCTTGTGCTGCCGAGAGGGGGCGGCGACGAGGTTTGTAACGGGGATAAGAAGAGAAGAAAATTCGTTTGAAGGTAGAAGGAGGCGTCGGGTTTTTTCTAAACAAAAAAAGGGCCAGAAAGGCCTCTCTCCCTCTCCTCCCTGCCGCCGAGCGCCCCCGAGCGGACAGCTCGCGCTCGTTCGAGAGCACCTCGTTCGAGGGAGGAAAAAAGAAAACACGTGGCGCAAGAGAAGAAGACCGGGGAACTCTTCTCGTTGTTCTTCTTCCTCCTTCCTTCTTCTAAGCGCTCTCCGCCTCCGCACCTCGCGCCGCCGCACCTCCCTGCTGCTGCTTCTCCAGCAACTCCCTCAGCTCCGGCGACGGCTCGTACCCAGCTCCTCCCCCGATCGCCCCGCTCAGCACGCACCTCGGGGCCCCGTACCGCTCCACTTTTTCCCTTAGAAGCGCTGCCCGCGCGGGACCGGCGGTGAAGAGGTCCAGCTTCCCGTCGGCGCCGCGGAAGAGCGCAAACGACGGCAGCGCGCGCACGCCCAGCGCTTTGGCCAGCTGCTTGTTCGCGTCGAAGTCGAGCTTGACGAGGACGAGGTCGTCGGGCCTGTCCCTGGCGAGTCCAAATACTTTCTGGGAGATGCCTCGGCAGGCGTGGCACCATTCTGTTTCGTTTTGTTTTATTCGGGCAAAGAGTTTTTTCGAGTGAGAGAGAGAAGAGAGAGAGAGAGAGAGAGAGAGAAGAGAGAAGAGAGAGAGAAAAGCGAGAGCGAAAAGGCAAGCGAGAGGCCAGCCAGAAAAAAGAAAGAAAAGAAAAACATTTCGAAACTCACCCGCATACACGTCGATGAGCACCAGCTTGTCCCCGGCGCCGGCGAACACCTCGAGCAGGTCGTGGACCGAGGAGACAGGGACGATGTTTGGGAGGGGGTCGTGCTTCTTCCACCAGGGCGTCTTCGCCGCCGGAGCCGTGGCTTCGGCGCCGGCGGGGACGGCTGTCGCCGCTGCTGCCGCCGCCGCCGCTGCTCCGGGGGCGTCGACTGCGGTCGTCGCGAGCGTGTTGGGGGAGGAGGAAATAGGCGAGGAAGGAGAGGGCGCCGTCGGGGCCGAGGAGGCCGAGGAGGAGGCGCGGGCGCTGTTGGAGGAAGAGAGGGAGGAAGAGGGGGAAAATGAGAGCGAGGGGGAGTCGGTGAGTTTTTTTTTTCTCCAAGCGGTCAGGAGAGAGCGAAAGAGCCGCCCACCCCGGAAATAGAACAAAAGGCAAAAGAAAGCGCGAGCGCATCTCTCCCCTTCGACGCCGCCTCGGGTAGCTCCGTTTCAGCAGCAACGATCTTGGACAGATCGCGCATTTTATTGTCTCACCTCGTCGATGAATTGAAGGGGCTTCGCCTCCTGGCGAGGAGGGCGCGAGGGAGATGAGGAGGAGGAGCAGCGGCGGTCGCCGACAGCGTCCGCGGCGGCGGCGAGGTCGTCGCCGACATTCGCGTCGGGGCAAGCGAGCGCATAGTTGTTCTTCCGGGAGAGTTTTTTTTGAGTCTGCTTTCAGCTGGAGCGCGGCGATGCCGGATATCAGACTGAGTCTGATGTGGAGAGTAGTGAAGAGAAGAGAAGAGAGGAGAAGGAGCGCGCGAGCTCGCGCGTGAGAATGAGACTCGGAGAGGGCTTGGATGTTTTCCTTGTTCTGCTGCTGAAAAAAAGAAGTGATGGCAACGGCCAGAGTTTTCCCAGCCAATGCGAGCAAAGCCCATCAAAAAGCATGCTTCTCAATTCCTCTCGCGCCGCGGCCGCCCGCCCGCCCCGAGCCCCGACTCGCAGAGCAACGGCAGCAACAGCTTTTCATATCGGGTCGATCCTCCGCGTGGCGAGAGCGGATAAACCATCGCTGATTTTGGCGAGAGCGGTCCCGAGCGACGACGGTGACTCGCCTTCATCGGCGTCGGCGTCTTCGACCCCGACCTCTTCTCCTTCCTCCTCCGCCTTCTTCGACCCGCAGGACGACGAGACGGCCTGGCTCACCCAGTTCCTCCCCTTCTCCCGCCTCTCGCTCGACGCGGCGACCTGGCTTGCGGCGAACGCGGAGAGGGAGGCGCTGTCTCCTGGCCAGAAAGTGCTCGTGCCGGGTGCGTTTGATATTTTCTTCACATTCGGAGGTTGAAGGTTCGCGACGGAAAAAAAAAACAGCAAGCTCACGTTTCTTTCCTCCTTCCCTTTTTTTCAACAAACAAACAGGAGGGCCCCCGTCTCTCGTGGCAGTGCGCTCGGGGAGAGTCGGCGCGGCGAGAGCGGTGGAGGAAGGCGCGTCTCCTTCTTCCACGACTTCTCCTTCTTCTTCTTCTTCTTCTTCTTCTTCTTCTTCTTCTTCTTCTTCTTCTTCTTCTTCCTCTAATTCTTCTTCGTCGTCGTCGCCTGCGTCCTCCCACTCTCGGTACACGGCCGCGGGCCCCGGCGCCTCGTTCGGCGCCGCGGACCTCCTCGCCGGCCGCCCCTCCCGCAGCGACGTCGTCGCTCTGGGAGACCTTGATCAGGGCGTGACCCTCATCCTGCGGGTCACGCCCTCCGTCCTGGACTCGCTCGCCCAAAAGTTCCCGGGCGCCGAGCGCGCGCTGCTCTCGGGCGCCGTCGACGCCGGCGAGCAGGCCGCCGCGCTCGCCGCGGCGGACGCCTCCGCGCTCCGCCAGGAGCTCCAGGACGCAGCCAGGCGCTCCGCGGCCCTCCAGCCCTACCTGGTGACGTCCCCCAAGCGCGGCATTGTCGGCGCGTCGCGCTACGCCGCGAGGCTGCGCGGCGAGATCCTCGCCGCGGCGCGCGACCCGGCGCGCGGGCCCGTCTTCATCTTCGGCGAGCCGGGCCTCAACAAGGACAACGTCGCGGCGCTCGTGCACTTTGGCAGCGCCGACCACGCCAGGCCCATGGTCTGCGTCGACTGCGGGAGGCTGTCGGGCGACGGCGCGGACCTGTTCGGCCGCGGGGCGCGCCCGGGGCTGCTGTCGGCGCTGCGCGACGGGACGCTGCTGCTCAACAACGTGCACCTGGCGCCTCCCGCGCTCGCCGACGCGCTGGTGCAGCTGCTCGCCTCGGGGGACTACACCCGCGCTCCGTCTCCGAGGAGAGCCGCGGGCGCGGGGGAGCTGGCCGCAGCGCCCATCCTGCGGTCGCGGGCGCGGGTGATGATCACCGCCGAGCGGCGCGCGCCGCGGTTCGAGGCGCTGATGACCGTGATACGAGTGCCGCCGCTGCGGGTCCGGCCCGCCGACGTCGCGCCGCTCGCCGAGTTCTTCCTGCGCGATCTCGCGCGAAGGACAGGAGCCGCCGCGCCTCCGACGCTGAGCGCGGCCGCGCTGAGGCAGCTGGAGGCGTACGGGTTCCCTGACAACATCGCGGAGCTGCAGAGCAGCGTCGAGAGGGCCGCGGTGCACTCGGGCGACCGCGAGCTCGAAGGGAAGGGCGGAGGGGGAGGAAACAGAGAGAGCACTTCTTCTTCCTCTTCTTCTTCTTCGGCCGCGAAGGCCAACCAGGTCGTTTCCGCCCAGGGTCTCGTCAAGAGCAAGACGATGCGAGAGGTAGGAGGAGGAGGAGAAGGAGGAGCGGGAGGAGGCGCGACCCCTTCTCCTGCTTCTGCTTCTGTTGCTTCCTCGTCTTCGCAAGCGCGGGCTCCTTCTCCGACGACCGCCGTCGCCGCCGCGAGCAACGCCGCCTCCAGCAGCAGCTCTGGCGGCCGAAAGCCCGCCAAGTCCCCCACCTCGATGCCGCTGCTCGCCTCCGTCGACGGCGCCACCATCTCCGCCGACGCGCTCTGGTTCGTGGCCGCGGACAGCGACCGCGGCAGGATCAACCTGCTGCAGACGCTGCCGTGGCTGAAAACGTTCGTCCGCAGCGACTTTTGGAGGGACACGCTGCCCTTCAAGATCGTCGCGCCGATCTACGTCCTGTACGTCGCGTACCTCTTTCTGGGGCCGCAGGACAGGGCGCACAACTTCGGGCTGAATCTGTTCTGGTGCTGGTGCGTTTCTTTGGCGGTTTTTTTCGGTACTTTGAGGGAGAGGGAGACGAGGAAGGAGGGGAGGAAGGGAAGGGAAACGAACAACGGGGGGGGGAAACTCACCTTTGCGAACTCGACTTCTCGACTCACTCAAAAAAAAAACAAAAGGTGGTGGCCGGGCTCCTTCGTCGTCTACCCTTTCTTAGGCCGCATCTGGTGCGGCTCCATCTGCCCTTTTATGATCTTCGGCGAGATCGCGCAGAAAGGACGACAAATGATCGACAAGACGCCGTTGAAAAAGTGGCCGCGCGACTCGATAGAGAAGTGGGGGCCCTGGTTCCTCTACGCGCTCTTCTTCGGCATCCTAGTCTGGGAGCGGGTGTTCGAGCTCAGCGACAACGCCTCGCTGTCGGCCTGGCTGCTTCTGCTGATCACAGCAGGCGCCGTGGTCTGCTCGGCGGTGTTGGGGTTCGAGCACAGGCTGTGGTGCAGGTACCTGTGCCCGATCGGGGGGCAGAACGGTGAGCAGAGGAGGGAGAGAGAGGAAGGCGGGGAGAGCGAGGGGGGGAGAGAGAGGGGAGGAGAAGAAGAAATACCAAGTCTTTGCCGGAAAACTAAAGGAAACCAACAAAAAAGTACAAAAAAACAGCCCTCTTCGCCAAGCTCGCCTTCACGGAGCTCCGGGCCCGCAAGGGCGTCTGCTCCGCCAGCTGCACGACCTATCACTGCTTCAAGGGCGGGCCCGAGGAGCCCCCCGAGGGGATGGAGACCGAGGGCTGCCCCCTGGGGTCGCACCCGGCAAACCTGTCCGACAACGCCGCGTGCGTGCTGTGCTTCACCTGCGAGACCGCGTGCCCCCACCGCTCGGTCGAGTTCCGGCTTCGCCCTCCGGCGGCAGACGTGTGGAATTTCGGGCACCAGGAGTCCGCGGCGGAGCTTTGCCTGATGTTCATGCTGCTGGGGGCCGTCGCCGTCCACCACCTCCCCGTCGTCTCGGGGCAGCTCGGCCTCTCCGCCGACTTTGTTGCGGATTACCTGACGCCGCACGAGGGGCTCGCGGCGAGCTTCTTCGGCTGGCACGCGCTTGCGACGGCGCTGCTGCTGGCGGCTCCGGCCGGGTTCGTCTGGGGCGTGGATTTCCTGTGGAGGGCGGCCTACGAGGCGAGCGCCGCGAGGGCGTCGGGCGGCGGCGGCGGCGGCGCGAGCACGAAGAACGAGTTTGCGGCTCTGCTCGCTTCCGCTTCCTCTTCGTCTTCTTCTGCTGCTGCTCCCGCTTCTGCCGCTTCAACACCGACCCCAGCCTTCCTCTCTCGCCTTCCCCCGCGCCTCACCCGCGTCGCGTACGCGTACCTCCCTCTGACCTGGGCGGCGACGCTCGCCCACTACGAGGACTGGGGCCTCCGCGAGGCCGGCACCGTCGCGCGGGTGTTTGCCCGCTCGCTCGAGGACGCGTCCCTCCTGCCGCACCGGCTGGCCGAGCTCGTCCCGGCGCCCGCCGCGGACCCGGCCGTGGTCGACTTCCTGCAGGGCGCCACGCTGCTGCTGGGGGCCTTTGGGGCGCTCGCTTTCACGCGGAGGCTCGGCGCGCGGCCCTGGGCGCAGCTCGCGCCGCAGCTGGTCGGGATCGGGCTGGTGACGGCGGAGCTGTGGTACCTGATCGTTTGAAGAACAAAAAAGGTGCTGAATCGGACCTTTCCCACCGCCCCTCTCCTCTCTGCACATCGTTTTTTTGTTCGGAAGTGGTTCAGCGCGAACGAGGAAGAAAAAAAAAAGGAAACCCCCGTTTTTTGTCAGTGAAAAGAAAGAAAGAGAAGACAAAGCAAAGGAAGAGGACCATTTTCGGTTTTTTTTCCCCCAGAGGTCTGGGAGCGCTTGATAAATCTCACGACCGCCCTTTTTCGTCCCTTCCCCTCCCTCTTCTATCTCTCTCCTTACACCATGGCCAAGAAGGGAGCGCAGCGCGTTCTCGAAGAAAACAAAAAGAGGATTCGATTGCTCACGTCGCTCGTGGCTGTTTCGATTGTGAGAGCTTGTTTTGGAACATCGGTCGTCGTCAAATCTTTATCACCGCCGACCTCTTCTCTCACCCCTTTCTCTTTTGGCCCCCCCCCCCGCTTCATCATCAACACCAAACACAGGCCGCCTTCCTCTACGCCCGCTTCCTCCGCCCCTCCGCCCCCAAGGCCCTAGGCCGCCACCTCCTTGGCTTCTCCACGGCCGGAGCAGTCTCCTCGCTGTCGCTGCTCGCCCTCAGGAGGCACGCCGAGCCCGTCTTTGATCCGAGCTCGGGCGCGCTGCTCGACGGCGGCGGCGACCTGCGCGAGACGGGCGGGATGACGTCAACGATGCACGACGCGATCTACGTGTCGGCGCTCGCGCTGCTGCTGGGCTCGCGGTACGACGCGGCGCTGCTGCTGCTGTTCCTGCCGGTGCTCTACGCGCTGTTCAAGTTTTGGTCCTCAGTGCTCGCGCCTTGGGTCTTTACGCCGACCGCCAGGGAGGCGAGGGAGGAGGCCGGCGGGGGGAGCAGCAGCAGCGGCAAGAGGGGGCGCGGAGTCATGCCGAGGAGCGGCGGCGGCGGCGGTGGTGGTGGCGCGCGCAGGGGAGAGGGAAGGAGGGCATGAAATAGTTGAAATAAGAGGTCATCGTTGCTGTTTTTTCCTCTTGCAGTTTTTTCTCTTTTCCTTTTTTTTTTTTTACAAAACAAGTTCAAGCAAGTAAACACGCACCGCATACAGATACAAGAATGAAATGAAGATAACCTCAACCATGGAAAGCCCAAGACAACGTGCAAAGAGGAGGCAAGTGGTACAAAACGAGAGAGTAAAGAGGCCTCCCTCTCTTTTCCAGTCTCTTCTCTCACCCTCCAACGGCGACCGCCACCATCACCTTGGCGCTCGTCCACAGCGCTGCCAGCACGGCCCGGGCCAGCCAAGGGTTCGTGTATGCCCCGAAGGCCCCGTAGCCGAGAGCGGCGGCCCGGTAGAGCCACCGGCCCCACGCCCAAAGCCTCTTGACTTTCCCGCGCCGCAGCTCGCCGAGCGTCGTCGCCAGCGCCGACCGCAGCGCCTCGGGGCTGAGGTCTCGCGACTGCGGCAGCGAGGCGACGTAGAGGGCGATGAAGTGGGCGACGGCGTCCACGACGTCGTCGCGGGAGACGACGACGTAGGAGCCCTCGAGCAAAGAGGGGGAGGATGGAGCAGAGGGAGGCTTCTTTTCGGCAGTCGAGGAGGATGACGCGGCGGGGGCGGTGACGGCGACGACCTTGACCTCTTTGCTGCAGCTTTCGCCTTCTGCCTCATCGTCTTCTTCTTCCTCGACGGAGACGACTCCGGCGGGGAGAGACCACCAATCTGGGCTCAGAACGTCGACGGAAAGGTTGGCTTCTCGAGCAGAAGCGGCGGCGTCGAGACGCTGCCGCCGCGGCGAAGAGGAAGCAGAAGCACAAGGGAGGTGGTATAAGACTCTCCGCCCGCCTCTCGCCCTGGCGCACGCCCGCTCGATCGTCCCCAGGAAGCTCGGGACAGACACCCTCTCCTCCAGCAGGGCGTAAAGCTCCGCGGACCCCGTGTCCGAGGATCCCGCCGGGGCGAGCCAGGAGCGGGTCAGGGGGCTGCGGGCCGCGGCGGCGAGGGAGGCGCTGTGAGAGGGTCCGAGTTTTTTTTTTTTTTCCATGTCGATGAGAGGAAAAGAAAGCCCTCGCTGGTTTTCGTCCCGTTTTCGCTTCCGCGCCTTTGTCTTTCAGCACTCTTCACTTGGCCCTCAAGCTCACCATTCCGAGTCGAGCGCCTCCTGGAGCGCGGCGTCGGCCGCGGCCTCGGCGAGTAAGGGTTCCGAAGGCATTGCCTCGTCAGCAGCGAGGTCGTCCGTTGTTTTTCGACTCGACTTGGCTTTTCAAGGTTGTCGCTCGTATCTTCTCGCCTTCTCTCTGGTTAATTATACGCGCGGGAAGGGGAGAGTGACTATGTTCGAGATGTCGACGACGGTGGAGGGAGCGAGAGCAGCAGAAGGAGAACGACGAGAGAGAGAGAGAGAGAGAGAGAGAGAGATAGAGAGAGATTTGACCTTTTCCGCTCCGTCCTCTTCGATTCTGCTCCCGACGAAGGAACTGAAAAAAGAGTGCAAAAAAACTCGGCTGCACTTTTTCTCCTCTTGCTTTCTCGAAGATGGCCGACGAAAAGACGACTCTGCCCTCTTCGGGCGGCTCCGACGGCTCCCTGATGGGCACGCTCGCCTCCTGGGGCGGCTCCGCGTGGGCGGCAGCGAGCGCCGCCGCGACGAGCGTGTCGAGGTGAGGACGGACGAGAGAGAGAGAGAGAGAGAGAAAGACTTTGGGAGGTGGAAAGAGAACCGTCGTCGTCGCTCGTCCGTCGACGACGACGAATTCGTTCCCCCAAACGCTTCGTTTTTTTACCTCGCTTCGTGTTCTTTTTTCGTTCGCTTCGATGCTCCAGCGCGTGTTTCTCAATCGCGAGAGTCGACGCAGGGAATTGGAGGGGATGAGAGCGACCTGAAGCACCGTAAAATGAAATATGCAACCGGCACTCGATATGCAACCAGCAACGGGCACTCGATCGATCGATCTCTCGGCGGCTTTTTTCTTTCCTTTCTCCTCTTTCCTAAACCCCGACCTCCCCACCTCGAAACAAAAAAACAAAAATCCAGCTTCCTAGGCTTCGAGGACCTCGACGTCGTCGACCCCACGGCCGGCGCGGCCTCCAGAGCCGGCGGTGGCGAGGGCGGGAGCGGGAGCAAGGGAGGTGCCGGCGCGGGCAACGTCGACGAGGCCACGCGCATGGCCGCGTTCGCCAACTTCCGCGACTTCATCGGCATGGACATCACGAGCCTCGTGACGCTGCCCGTCTGGATCATGGAGCCGTATACGCTGCTGCAGAAGGTGGCCGAGATCATGGAGTACACTGGCGCCTTGGAGAGAGCCGCCGAGACGGAGGACGAGTTTGAGCGGTGAGTTTTTCTTTTCACCCTCATTTTCGGGTTCTTTCTTTCTCGTTTCTTCGTTTTTTTTTCTCACGCCTCTTTTTCTTCTCTCTTTGTCTTTTTCCTTTTCCGACCACTAACGCAGCATGGCATGGGTCGCCGGGTTCTGCCTGGGGCCCTTTGGCTCCAACGAGCGCACCTGGAAGCCCTTCAACCCGGTCCTGGGCGAGACCTTTGAGCTCGACTTTGACGTCCCCGCCGCTTCTTCTTCTTCTCCCGGCGGCGCCGCCAACGCCGCCGCCGGCGAACAAGCCGAAAACAGGAAGAGCAAGGGCCGCTTCCTGGCCGAGCAGGTCTCCCACCACCCGCCGATCGGCGCCGCGCACGCCGACGCCCCGCGCTGGGCCTACGACATCGTCTCCGCCCCGACCACCAGGTTCCTCGGGAACTCGATCGACATCTACCCCGTCGGCCGCTCGCGGATCCACCTCAAGGACAGGGAGGAGACGTACTCGCTCGTGCCGCCCAACTCGAAGGCGCACAACCTGATCGTCGGCCGCACCTGGGTCGACTGCTACGGCGACTTCTCGCTGCTCAACACGCGGACGGGGACGCGGTGCCTGCTGCGCTTCACGGCCTGCGGGTGGTTTGGGGCCGGGCGCTACGAGGTGAGGGGGCACGTCGTCGACGCCGGCGGCGCCAAGAGGCTGCTGCTGGAGGGGGCGTGGAACTCGCACCTCGACTTCTGCAGGTGCGACCCCGAGGGGAACAGGCTCGAGGACGGCAGCGGCGGCGGCAGCGGGGCCACGACGCGCGTCTGGCAGTGCTCCCCGAAGCCGGAGCCGCTCTGCAAGTACGGGTTCACGAGGTTCGCCAGGCACCTCTGCGGCGGCGAGGGCAAGGCCGCGCCGCTGGCCTCGGACTCGAGGAGGCGGCCCGACAGGGCGGCGCTCGAGCGGGGGGACCACGCCGCGGCCGGGGCCGCGAAGCACGCGCTGGAGGAGGTGCAGCGGGCCGAGAAGAAGGAGCGGGCGCGGCGCGGCGAGGAGTGGGAGCCGAGGTGGTTTGTCCGCGTCGGCGGCGGCGGCGGCGGAGGAGGAGGAGAAGGGAAGGACGGGGACGCGGCGGCGGCGGCGGCCAAGGCGGCGCCTCTCTACCCAGGCGAGGTGTCGAGGGCGGCCTGCCCGATGTGGAGCTTCAAGGGGCGGTTCCCCAGCGAGGAGGAAGCTGCCGATGGGGGTGAAGACTGCGTCGGGAAAGACTTCTCCCCTTGGCAGTACCCGGAGCTGCACGGCGCGTCGGCGGCGCCGAACTAAGAAAGAGAAGAGAGAGGGGGGTGGGTGGGTGGGGGGGGGGAGAAACAGGGAGGGAAGACCAAAGGCGGCGTTCTCCTTCTTCCTCTTTTCTGCTTTTTCTTCTTCTGTTCTGTGTGTGAATCGACTCCAAGAAAGAAAAAACGTTATTCGGGAGGGATCAAGAAACAGTTTTGTTTTTTTTCAATTTGGACAACGACGGAGAGAGCAGGGAAACGGGAAACGACAAAGACGAAATGGACTCTGTTCTCTCTCTTTTGCTTTCTCTCTCAGGTCGCGGGCTCTCCGCCGCCGCTGGCGCTTCCTCCCTGCGCCGCGGCCTCCCCGAGGGCGGCCCAGGCCCTGGCGTGCCAGTCGTCGAAGGAAGCGAAGGCCTCGAGCGAGAAAGAAGGCGAAGGGGAGGGGGAGGTCGAGGTGCGAAGAAGCGGCGACGAGGACGACGCTTCGGCTGCCTCGGGCGCCGAGAAAGACGTCGGCGTCGACCTGCTCTCGCTCTCCCCTTCTTCTCCTTCCCCTTCCCTCTCCAGCCTTGGCATCGACTCGAGGGCCCTCTCGACAGCGGCGTCGACCCTCTTTATCCGCTCGCCTCGCTCCCTGAGGAACCTGAGGGCAGCGGCATTGAAGGCCTCCCAGTCGGAGCGAGGGGGGGAGGATGCGGACGCTGCAATCGAGCGGCGCTGGAATCGAGGGGGTCGGCAAAGCGCGGGGGTCCGACCGGCGGGCGGCCCCCGCGGCGCCACATTCGATCGGAAAGGCGCCTCGACACGAAAAGTCGATGTCGACGTCATATATTCGGGGGCTACACGGGGCGCGGAAGCGGGTAAAGCGAGAAGCTTTTTGTTTATCCAATAATTTCTTTTAATGATTTCATCTCCGCCTCTCGGCTTTTTCTCCCCGCCCCTCAAATCCTCCACCTCTGCGGCTGCGAATCCAGCGACGCCGAGGACGAGCGAGGGAGGCGCCCCCCGGAGACGGAAGAAGACTCGCTGCCGCGGCTCCCTCCCCCGCTGCCGCTGCCGCTGCCGATGCTGCCGATGCTTCCCCCGCCCGCCCGCCTCCTCCCCTGCGGCCGCTGCCGCCGCCGCTGCCGCTGCCGCTGGGACGGGGGAGACGAGGGGGGAGCAGGGGGAGCGGAGGGCGTCGCCCACCGCGGGATCTCGTTGTCGTCGGCGGACAGCAGCTTGGACGTCGCGGGCAGGGAGGCATTCGCCGCCGCTGCGGCGAGCGGGGAAGAGGGAGAGGAGGAAGACGAAGGCGACGCGGGGGAGGAAGAAGAGGAGGAGGAAACCGGAGGAGTCGCGCGGCGGTTTGGAGGCCGCGGCTCGTCTTTCCTCTCCCTGCGGGGCCCCTCCTCGCCTCCGCTCCTCCTCGCGCCCGCTCCCGCTCCCGCCGCCTGTTCCGCGCCCCCGCTCCCCGCTTTCGCGAGCGCCTCCACCGCGCTCTCGAGAGCTGCTGCGCGCGCCTTGAGCCCCTCGACCTCGAGGGAGAGGGAAAGGGCGGAAGAAGAGTAGCAGGCGGGGCATGACGACGGCGAGGAGACAGAAGAAGGCGACGATGAGCGCCGGCGGCGAAACTCTTCGTTTTCGGTTCCGCCAGCGCCGCCGGCGCCGGAGCCTTGACCGCCGACGTTGCGCTCTCCCTCTTCCTCCGCGGCCGCGGTGGCGACGGCTCGGAGCTCCGGATGAACTCTCCTCGGCTTCTGCTGCTGCTGCTGGTGCTGCTGCCGCTTTTCTATATCGAAGGGAGCCGTTGCTGCTGTTCCTCCGGCGTCCCCGCCGCCGTCGCGCTTCCGAGCCGGATCGGACGACGCGTGCTGCTCCCTCCTCCTCTGCCGCTCCCTCTCCCAAGCCCGCGCCGCGGCGCGCTCGGCCGCGGCGTCGGCGGCGAGCTCCGCCTCCCTCGCCGCCCTCGAGGCGGCGCGCTTGGCGGCCACCTGCGCGTCGAGCTCGGCGCGGAAGGCCTGCGCTGCGAGGGCCTTGGCGGAGAGGGAGGAAGAGGAAGAGGAAGAAGCGGGAGGCGGGAGGAGCGGAGGGAGGAGGGTGTTTGACGGCGGCGACAACGGCGGCCGCAACGACGACGACAAGGACGACTTCGAGCCACGCGGAGAGCGAGACGCTCGGGCCCACGGGGGTGGGAAGAGGGAGGCGTGGTGAGGGGTGACGCGCCTGCGTGCCATTTTGGAGAGGAGGGGGTAAAAAGAGAGGAACGGAAGCGGGGGTTGGAGCTTGCGCAGTCTAAAGTGAGAAAGAAAGGAAGCGAAGAAGAATGAAGTGAAGAAAGATTTTCTTCTTCACGTGTTTTTTACAATTTTTTTCGTTCAGGGCAACGCCGCTCCGGGCATTGCCTCCGCGCTCCCTCGCCGCTGCTCTGCTCCCCCAGAGGTCTTCCCGATCCGTCTTCCTCTGTTCGACGAAACTGAATCAGAAGCAGCAGCAGAAGAAGAAGAAGAAGAAGAAGAAGAAAAAGAAGAAGTAGAGCTGGAAGCACCTCACTTCTTCACTCCTCCATTTCCACCTCCATTCCCTCCCCCCTTCCCTCTCGGCGCCGCCGACGGCCGCACCGGAACGTGCTCGTCCCCGGGCTCGATCCAGTCGCCCGCCAGGTGCTCCAGCGTCAAAAAGGCGTCAACACCGAAGCCGGGCAACGAAAATAGCTTCAAGTCCCCGCCGAAATACCGCGCGTAGAGCCGCGAGAGCGGGAGGCCGAAGCCGAGGCCGCCCATCCTCCACCTGGAGGAAGCGGGGTTTGGCGAGGCCGACGGCGACCCTCCGCCTCCTCCTCCTCCTCCGTCGGCCATCATCATTGCGTCCATCATCGAAGAGGGAGCAACAACTGAAGAAGAAGAAGGAGAAGAAGAAGAGGAGGAGCGGCTCGAGGAAACTGCCTCTTCGCCCCCTGCCGCGGTCGTGAAGCCGTACCGCCACACGGCCTCCTGCTGCTCCTCCGGGATCCCTCCTCCCTGGTCGGAGATTCGGAACGTCGCCGCCTTTCCCGGAGCGTCGCAGATGCGCACGACGATCGGAGGCAAAGGGCCGAACATCGACGAAGTGGAAGAAGAGGAGGAAGGCATCGTCACGCCGTGCGCCGAGAGCACGAGCGTCCTCTGCTGCCCCGCTCCTCCCGCTTTCGCTTTCGCCGACTCCACGGTGGCCCTTGCGGCGTTCTTGAGCAGCTCGAAGAGGCAGTAGTCGAGGTGGGCGGGGATATAGGGCATCGAAGGGTCTCCGCTGCTGTTATCGTCGTCAAAGTCCTCAAAGTCGGAGAGGGGAGGAGGGGGGCCGCTGCTGCCGAAACTGCTGCTGCCGCTGCTCCTGCTGCCGGGGCCGCCGAAGAGGTCGCCGCCGCCGCCGCCGCCGCCGCCGCCGCTGCTGCTGCTGCTGCTGCTGCCGCCGCTGCTGCTGCTGCTGCTGCTTCTCCTGCTGCTGCTGCTGCCTCCCCTGCCTCCAGCTCCGCCTCCTCCGCCTCCAGCGCTGATCCTCACGTCGGGGCAGACCCCGTAGGCCTCGACGCATGCCTGTCGCACTTTTGTCGCCGCAAACGCCGCGGCCTCCCTCAGGTTGACGTCGGCGCAGACGGCGCCGATATGGCCCGGGCGTCGAGCGACGAGGCCGATGTGGTGTTCGGCGAGGACCCTGTTTTGTTTTATTAGTTCGGAGGAAAAGGGAGGGGAAGATGAAGAAAGTGGGAGATATTTAATTTTTTGTTTCTTTTCCAGTCTCATAATCTCCAGAGACCTCGGACAAAAAAACGAAAAGTTAACCCCCAAAAAAATGAATCACTCGCCTCCGAGACACCCTAGACCGCAGCATCGCATCTAAAAAGGAGTCCAGATCCACCCTCGGCCCGGCGAAAGGCCTCGCGTCCACCTCGCGCAGCCCCGAGGCGAGCAAATCCAACATCGGTGCGTGCTCGTCGACAAGCCGCCGGAGCAGCTCCGTGAACTCTCTGTTTTGAGTTGCATTTTCGACGGGATCCAGCCGCGTCAGCGTGTCGAAGGCGTGGCGGTACGCGTCGTAGACCTGGCGGATGTGCGGGTTGGAGACGACGATGAACGGCAGCAGCTGCAGGTCCATGAGCCTGCGTGCGAGGCGCTTTGGGAGCTCGCGCTGCGCCTGGCGCGCAGAGGCGAGGAGGAGTTTTCCCGAGGAGTCGAGCAGGGCCGAGCGGCCGACCTCGAGCATCTGTTGGAGCGACAGCTTCTCGGTGGGTTGGAGGGCGTACTGTGGAATGGCGTCGTTGGTGGTGTTTGGGAGCGTGGAGGGGAAGGACAGCGGCGGGGGTGGTGGGGGATGGAGGGGGGGGGGGAGGAAAAGAGTGAGGGCCGAGCTGTTTTTTTTTACTAGGAAGAAGAGCGGCGTCATGCCGATTTTCAAAATCGCTCTCACCTGCTCCACCGTCGCGTCGTAAAAGCCTTCCCTGGCACTCCGACAGTCAGCGGCAGCGTCACCCCACACGGATCGTCGTCCACCGATGGGATCAGAAGAAGAAGCGAATTCGCGGCCGCTGGGGCTCGCGGAAAAGGAAGACGATTGCCGAAGGCGAAGGTCGAGGAGGGGGGCATCAAGAAACGAGGAAAAGCCCCGCAGCGGCGACCTCGAATCTCGGACGCCTCCTCCTTCCAGGCTCGAAGAAGCTTCTATCGCCGCGAAGACCTTTCGATAAGAGCGCCGATATGCTTCCCCCATCGCCAGGCGCGTTAAAGAACGCATCGCGAAGCGAAATGAAAGAGAGAGGAGAATTGCGAATGTTTTTTTCCTTCAGCTCTTCATTGTTTTTTTTCTTCCGAATGTGGTGAAGGGAAACGAAGAAGGGGGGGAAAAACTCTGACACCTCGACTTTTTTTCCTCCTCGCCTCTGCGTGCTTCGCGCCTCACGTTGCTCTGCCAAGTGCTCTGTGTGCGGATTCCCCGCCTCGCGTTGCTTTGTCAAGTGCTGTGTGCGAAAAAGCGGATTCCCCGCTACTCCGCCCCCGTTTACACGCCCGTAAAAAAACCGACGCCGCTTCACTCCCTGGAGGGGGGGAACCCGGGCAGCCGCGGCCCCCTCCCTTTCCCGTCGGCCTCTGCCCGTTCCTCGAAGCCGGGCCCGCCGAGCGCCGGCACCCAGCTCGCCAGCGACCCCGGCCCCGCCTCCGGCGGGGCGAACCCTTCCCCCACGGGCGGCGGGGGGAACGCGGGCTCGTCGGCGCCCTCCCCGGGGGAGGAGACGTAGGCCCTGACCGCGGCGAGCCGCTCCCTGACCGCCCCGGCCTCCTCGGCGTCGCCGGCGATGGCCGCGGCGAGCCTGGCCTTGGCCGCCGAGCCGAGGCCGGAGGCGGTGAGGTCCTGACCCGACAGCGCGCCGGCGACGGCCTCGACGGCCGCGACGCAGGCCTCGTCGCTCAGGTCGACGCCGGCGCTCGCCCACTCCTCGAGCGGCGTCGCGGGGCCGCCCGAGGCGAACGCGCGCGAGGCCGCGGCGGAGCCGAAGACGGCGATGCCCGGCCGCCCCGCCCCGAGCGCGCGCAGGAACCGCGTCCCGCCGACCGCGGCGCCCCCCGGGACGCGCGCGCCGGGCGGGGGGGGGACATTCCTCGCCAGGATCGCCGCGACCTCCTCGCCCGCGACGGACCCGTTGGGCGCCGCGAGCAGCGCCGCGGCAAGCTCGTCGACCGCGGGCCGCCACCGGCGCAGCACGCGCTGCGCCCTGCCGTAGGCCCTGCGTTGCAGGCGCACGGCCTCGGCCTCGCCCTGCGACCGCGCGTACCTGGAGAGGTTGTCGCGGCCCCGGTCGTCGGGAAGGAAGCGCGCGGCGGGGCTGGAGCGCGCCCTCGCCGGGTGCATGTTGGACGTCGTCGCCAGCCAGAACGAGTAGTCGCCCGCGGCGGCGACCTCGCGCGCCGAGGCGAGCGTGGTGCCCTCCGCGGCGCCGAAGAAGACGGCCTCCGCGGCCCGCGCCGTCAGCAGGGGAACCAGCAGGCCGCAGGCGGCCTCGTAGGCCGTGGGGGGCGCGAACGGGGAGACCGGGGACCTCCCGGGCTCCTTCCCTGCTGCCGCGCCGGGCGCGCCGCGGCCCCGCGGCCCCCGGCCGCGGTAGGCGAGGACCTCCTCGAGCGCCTCGTCGCTCGCGGGGAGGGCGGTCACCCCCGCAGGCAGCCGCAGCGCATTTGCGCGCTGCTCCTCGAGGCTCTCGGCCGACGGCGCGACGCCCGAGCGCTCCGCCTCGGACCTGGCGCCATCCGTCGCGCCGGCGACGTCGACCTGCGGCCGCGGCCCGAAGAGCAGCCGCGCGCTGCCGTCGCCGCTGCGGAAGTAGTCGACGCTGTCGAACTTGATCCGCGCGACCATCGCCCCGCGCCCATCGATGCCCACGCCGTCGACGCGGGGGAAGCCCGGGGTCAGCGCGCTCGCGACGGCGCGGGCGGCGTGCACAAGCGCGAGCCTCCGCCCCGCCTCGCCCCCGGGCGGCGGCTCCGGCGGCGCCGTCAGGTCGCGCTTCTCGAGCGCCTCGGCGAGCGTGGCCCAGTCGATCGAGTCCCGGTCGTGCCGCACCATCAGGATCGCGGCCTCGTTAAGCAGGTTGGCGAGCTCCGCCCCGGACCACCCCTTCGTCTTCTGCGCGGCGCGCCAGAGCAGCGCGTCGGCGCGCTCGCCCGTGGCCGCCTCGACCACGTCGTCGCCGCTGCGGTCGAGCGGCTTCCCGGCCGCGTGCACGCGCAGGATGCGCCACCGGCTGCGCAGGCGCGGCGGGTCGAGCCGCAGGACCTTGCCGAAGCGGCCGGGCCTCAATATCGCGGCGTCCATCGACTCGACGAGGTTGGTGGCCCCGATCACGAGAACCCTGTCGTCGCGCTCGAAGCCGTCCATCTCGACGAGCAGCTGCAGCAGCCCCTGCTCGCGCTCCATCGCGCCCGCGCCGCCCCCGCCGCCGCCCAGGGAGCGCGCGCGCGCGATGGCGTCGATCTCGTCGATGAAGATGATCGACGGCGCGACCTTCCTTGCGAGCTTGAAGAGGTCGCGGATGCGCGCGGCGGCAACGCCAGAGTACATCTCGACAAACTCCGACCCGGAGCACGCGAAGAAGGGCACGCCGGCCTCGCCCGCCATTGCGCGCGCGAGCAGCGTCTTGCCGGTCCCGGGGGGGCCGGCGAAGATGAGGCCCCTCGGGGGGCTGGCCCCGATCTCCGCGTACCGCCCGTCCTTCTGCAGCAGCATCGAGACGACCTCCCTGATCTGCGACAGGATCGAGTCGATCCCAGCGACGTCCGCGTACCGCACGCCTGTGTCCCTCCTGCCCCCCTTCGCGTCGACGTTGAACTGGATCGCGCTGGTGCGCCCGAGCTCCCCGAGCAGGTCGTCGATCTCCGCGGCCTCCTTGCCCCTCTTGCCCCACCCCTTGGGGAAGAGGACCTTGAGCGCCTTGGTCGCGACGACAATCGCGGTGCGGATCGCGAGCAGCGACGCGATGGGGACCGCCAGGCCCTTGTTCTGCGTGATGAACAGGAACGCGTTGTCCGGGGGTCGCACGACGAGCTCCGTCTGCGGCGCGTCCCAGAGGTAGGGCTGGTCCTCGGACCGCACGAGCCCGTCCTCCTGCACGGTCTGCGTCGCCGCGTCCTTGGCGAGCCGCATGAGCGTCCCCTGCTCCCAGACGTCCCCCGGGAGGTCGCAGTAGAAGCGCGTGACCTCGTAGCCCCATTGCGGGAGGGCGGTGCTCTTGTTTTGAGGGGGGCAGTGGGGGTGGGGGTGGGGGTGGCGTGGGGGAGTTGGGGTGAGTTTTTTTTTTTTGCGAGTATTGTTTTCTTTCCTCCTCCACCCGTGGAAGAGAAAGAAAACGAAGCAAAGAAAAAAAAACTCTTCTCACCTGCAGCGCCGTAAACTCCTTCGAGCCCGGTTCCGCACCGGCGTACCCCACGTCGACCGCGAACCCCACAACGGGCGTCTCCACGATCGCGCACCGGCCGCCGGCCAGGATCGTCAGCTTCGTGACAGTGCGCGTCGACAGCAGCTCGAGCAGGCGGGCGTACGAGATGTACGCGTTGCCGATGTACGGCACGGCGCGCTCGTGGTCGATCCTCGCCTTGAACTCCCGCACCGCCCACTTGGCCACGTCAACGGGCCCCTGGTCCGCGACGCGGCGCAGCCAGCGCCTCGGAGGAGGGAGACCGGGGATGACCCTGATGTTGCCAGTCGCGTCGTCGACCTCCTCCTTCTCGGCAAACAGGTCGTCCGGGATGCCTGCCTCGGCGCGGAAGGCGGCGTCGTCGCCGAGGGCCGCGACCGAGTCGAGGGCCTTTGCGGCGAGGTCGGCGTCGAGGCGATGTGGCTTCCTGGCCCCCGGAGGACCCGCCGACGAGCCCTTCGATGAGGAGGGCTCGCTGCTGCGGAGGAAGGCCTGGAGGGCCTCCTCGGCCTCGGCGAGCGCCGCCTCGGTCTCGTCGTCGACGAAAGAGCCCCCGACGCCGTCCCTGCCGCCGTCTCCGCCGCCGCCGCCGTCGTCGCCCTCGCTGTAGCCCTCGTCGGAGAAGAGTTCCGCCTCTTCCTCTTCGGAGGCGGAGGTTGCGGCGGCGGCAGCACGGGCGGCGGAGGCGCGGGCGTGCTCGGCGCGGGCGCGGGCGGCGTCCCCGCGAACGGGCGCCGGAGGGAGCGAGGAGGAAGAGGACGAGGAGGAAGAAGGAGAAGGGGTCGAGCCGTCGGCGTCAGCGGCGGCATCGGAGCGCTCGCTCGTGTTTTTGCTCTTGCTCTTGCTCTTCTCGGCGTTGCTCTCCTTCGCCTTGACAGAGCGACGCTCTTCTGAGACCTCTTCCTCGTCGGCCGACGCCTGCTGCTTCCCGGAGCTCGCGGCAGCGGCGTCGACGCGAGGCGATTCCTCGCCGTCGTCATCGCCAAACTCGTCATCGTCGCCTTGGAAATCCTCGCCAAACTCCGCCAAAAGCTCTTCCTCGTCAAACTCCTCGCCGTCGTCGTCAAAGTCTTCTTCGCCGTCGTCGTCTTCAACATCGTCCCCGCGGGCTCGGACGGCGACAGAGGCACGGAGGCGAGCGGGAGGGGGGACGACAGACGAGACAATGAGTCGCCTTCGGGCCGCCGCGGCGAGCGACTTTAGCCGTCGCCGATCGGGACGTGCCGCCGCAATTGCTCGCGCGCGGGGCACGCTCGCGACCGCCGACACGGCGCAGGGGCGCATGAAAGCAGCCCTCTGCATCTTGCGCGAAGTGGTGGTGTGAGGGGGGGGGACGAGTTGCGCAGGCGCCAAGAGCTTGCTCTCCCCGCCAAAGAAGAGAAAGAAAAATGTGTTTTGTCGGCCTCCTAACCTCTTCGAGTTTTTTTCCCCCTTGAACAAAATTCAACCTCGACCCCGACCTTTCTTTTCGTGCTCTCGACTCTATCGCGCGCTCGCTCGCGCCTCGAGCGAAGACCAGCGATCGTTTTCTCGCACTGCGCGTAGGCACGAACGTCGCGAGTTCTGACCGAAAGAAAGAGATCCCCAAGAAGTCTGAAGAGAAGCGAGGCGAATGGGTCTTGAGAGAAGTTTACAGTTCTAAAGATAGAAGCAGGGTTGGAGTTCAGAAAGCCAAAAATCCTCCCTCCCTTTTTTTTTGACTCGGTCTTTTCCTCAATTTTTCTTCTTACACACACGTCTCGCCGCCGAAAACGAAAGAGGAGCAGCTCGAGCGAGGAACCACGCCCGCGACCGTTGATAACGGCTGCAGCAGCGGCGGCAGGCGCGCGACGGCGTCGGCGAGCGCCCCCTCGGCCGCCGCCGCCTCCCTCGCGACCGCCTCCGCCGCGGCCGCGACGCGCCTCGACGGTGCTTCCTCTCTCCTGCCTCCTCCTCCGGCGGCGGCAGCGGCAGCGGCAGCGACCTCCGCGTCGTTCAGGGCAGATGCCACGACCCGGGCGAGAGGAGGAAAGGTCGAAGGCGCGGGAGGAACGGGAGGCGCCGTCGCTCTCTCGGAGCCGCCGCCGCCGACGCCGAGGAGGTCGGCGGCCTCCTCGACCGACAGCCCCGCCGCCCGAGCGGCCTCTTCGACCGACGGCGGGGGCGAAAACCCGGGAGCGGCGGGGGCCCCCGGGGCTCCCGCCGCCGCCGTGTCATCGCACGCCCGCGCCGCTGACCGCATAGCCTCCGCCGACCGCAGCGCCGACCGGAGAGAGCAGCGTGCCGCCTCCAGCAGCAGCTTCTCCGCCGAAAAGGTGCCGCTCCCCTCGGCTCCTCCCTCCCTTTCGGCTTGTCCGGCGTCGCTCGCCGTGGCAAGCCTTTCCCGCAGCTCCTCCGCCGTGCTCCCCAGCTCCCGCAGGGCCCTCTCCCTCTCCTCGAGCTCCCTCTCGAGCCCCGCGGCGCGCCCTCTTTCGGCGGCTGCCTCGACTGCCGCGGCCTCGACCGCCGCAGCCGCGGCCTCCTTCCCCGCCTTTGCCTTCCTCTTCGCTTTCGCCCTCGCCGCCTCGTCAGCCGCCGCCCTCGCCACCCTCGCCGCCGCCGCCGTCGCCTCCCTGACGGCGAGCTCCCTCGACGAGCTCGTCGCACCGTCAACCGCCAGCGCCGCCTCGAGAGCGGCGAGGGAGAGGCCGCCTGCGGTGAGAGAGGGGGGCAAGGGAGGGGCCAGGGACCGGCCGCCGGAGGAGAGCAGCAGGAGCCGCTGCTGGTGCTGCTGGTGCTGCTGCTCGAAGGACGAGGCGCCGCCGTAGCCGCCGCGGCCGGGCCCTGCTTCCTCATCTTCCCTCGAGGGGAAGTTCGAGCTCAGGGCAGCGAGCCCGGAGTAGACAGCGGCCTCGAGCCGCAGCGCGTCGGCGTGGCGCTCCTGCCTGTACTTGGAGAAGGCGGCGGCGGCGGCGGCAGCCGCGGAAGGAGGACACTCGCGAACGGGAGCAGAGGCAGAGGCCCCGGCGGCGGCGACCGCCGCCTCGAGCTGCTGCCCCAGGAGCTCCGCCCTCCCAGCGGCGTCCTCCGCCGCCCTCGTCGCCTCCGAGGCGCGGGCCCTCTGCTCCGCGACCGCTCGCTCGAGCTCGAGGGCCCTGGCCTCGGCCTCCGCGAGCGCGCGGCGGAGGGAAGAGGCGAGTTCTCTCTCTTCTTCTTCCTTTTTCTCGCTGGCTGCCGCCGCCGCCGGGGCCGCCTCCGCCGCCGCCGTCTGCGCTCCTTCCCCTTCTCCTCCTCCTGCTGCCGCGCGCCTCCCCTCGTCCCTCCTGGCGAGCTCCGCGGAAAGCTTCCGGACGCGACCGGCCAGGACCTCTCTCTCCCTCTCCGCTGCCCCCCTCGCCCGCCGCTCCTCGCTCGCCCGCGCCGAGGCGTCGGCGGCGCGGACCTCGAGCGCGGCAAAGGCGTCGTCCTTGGCGCGGAGCAGCCTGAGGACTGCCGCGTCCCTGGCCAGCCGCCCGGCGCGCTCCCTCGCGAGGAGGAGGGGGGCGGCCGCCGCCGCCGCAGCGGCATCAGCGGAAGCGACGTCGTGGGAGGAGCCAGGGGAGGACCCTCCCTCGGCAACCGCCGCCGCCGCCGCCGCCGCGAGCACCCCGCTCTCCGCCGCGCAGGCCGAGGCGCGGGCCTCCTCGAGGGCGGAGGCGAGCTCTCGGACGCGGGCCCGCAGCTCCGCGTTGGCCCCCTCCTGCTGGGCCAGGACGGCCTCGAGGGCCGCGGCACGCGAGACGGCGGTGGCCGGCGGGCGGTGGAGGCGGGAGGGAGGGTGGGGCGGAGGCGGAGGGGTCGCGGCCGCCGCCGTCGCCGCCGCCGCCGCGAGCTCTCCGTCGCCGCCGAAGAGCGCCTCCCCCTCCTCTCCTCGCTCCCTCTGCGCCCTCAGGACCTGCCGCGGGTCCCTCGCGCGCCGGTCCTGCGAGGAGAGGAGCTCATCAACGGCGCGGAGGGGGCTGATGCCGCTGCTGCCGCTGGCTGCGTTCCCCCCGGTCGCTGCTGCGGCGGCGGCTCCTGCCGGAGGAGAGGAAGCAGAGGAGCCAAAGGGCGGCATCGGAGGGAGGGCAAAGTCCTCCTCCCCGTCTCCTTCGAGTCCCCCTCCTTCTGGCTCCTCCTCCTCCTCTCCGTCGCCGTCGACGCCCCCCCCGCCGGCGAGCCAGGCCTGGTCGATCTCGACGGGGCCCTCGACGGCGCCAAAGGGAGGATCCGAACGAGAAGAGGCAGCGACTGCGGCAGCAGCGGCCTCGTCGCGGGGCGCGGGGGGCGAGGGCGGCGCGCCCCACTCCCGGTCCTCTCGTCCCTCCTCGTCCTCGGACAGCGAGGCCGGGGGCGCGTGCCCTCCCGCTCCGTCCCCTCCAGAGGCATTGCCGTCTGTCTTTCGAACCGCTGGGATCGTTCTCCTCTTCGCGGGAGAGGGGGAGGGTATCGCCGGGAGGCGGGGGAGGAGCTTGGCCGGAGAGCGCGAGAGGGAGAGGGCGCCGGCGCGAGGCGAGGCGGGGACCCCTCTCCCGGGCCTCTTCGTCGCCGCCGTCGCTGCCGCTCCCAGGAGTTCGGCCTCGTCCAAGAACCACGTCGCGGGCACCTTGAGGTCGAAGTAGAGTCCCCTCACGCACAGCGCGTCCCGGATCCCTTCCCGCGCGGCCTTGAGCCGCATGGGCCCCGGCGCGAACCTCTGAGCGTCGACGGCGACCTCGACCTCGACCGCAACGCTCCCTCGAGGGGGAAGGGTGAGTTTCTCGGAGGAGGGAGGCAAGACTCTGAGCCTGTCCCTTCCCGAGCCTGCGGGCTTGAGCTCAAGGTCGAGGCTGGCGTTGAGGCGGGAGGTGATGGTGAGTTTGGTCGTTCGGGGCTGAGGGCGATTTTTGTTGTTGTTGTTGAAGAGGTGACGAGAAAGGGAGGTGAGAGAGAGAGGCGAAGAAGAAGAAGAAGAATGGAGAAGAAGAAGACTGGAGAAGACAAACAAGATGAAGAGGAAAACGTCTCTCTCTTTCTTCTCCTCTTTCTCCCATCTCCTCACCTTGTTCAGCCGCACGCCGCGCCACACGAGCTCCGGCGGGTCGAAGACGAGGACGGCCTCGTCGTCCATTGGGAGGAAGGCGGTGTCGCGAGAGACAGAGAGAGAGAGCGGCAAAAAAAAGGGGTCTCGAAACGTTCGACGACGTCAATTGAATGTCTCTGTCAAAGCGGGAGCGGCCTTTTGTTCGAGGCTGAGTACGGAGCAGGCGCGCCTCAGTGAAAGAGAAAGATTCTCGCGCGATGGATCAGGACAACGAGAGAGAGAGAGGAAAGCCCGTTCGCGCCGAGCAGGGAGAGAGACCGAAGAATGGTTTTTTTTTGTGGGAAGGAGCGAGAACACTCGTCGGGACCCACTTTTTTCTTCTTCTTCTTCGTCGTTCGACTCGTCGATTGTCTCCTCTTCTACCGCCTTCCGCCTCCCCGTGGCCGCTCCCTCTCGTCTCTGCGCGAGCGACGGCGATGAAGGCCACGGATGAGAAGAAGAAGGCTGCAGTGGCGAAGCAAACACCGAAGCAGCGCCAGCGCTCGTTGCTCGAGTCGCTCGGCATCGTCCCCGGCGCCGGTGCCGCCCCCGCTCGCCCGCCGAAGTCGCCGCCGCTCGTCGTCGGGAAGCAACGGAGCCTCGACGGCCTCGCCAAGGTCGTGAGGAAAAGGCGCGACGAGGGGCCGCGCGACGTTCTTTCCAGGTGCCTCGGGACGCTCGGGGACTACCAGCGCGCGGCGGGAGGGGGCGGCGCAGGAGACGGAGGAGCCCCCCCGGCGACCGCGACGGAGGACCAGGCCCGCGCTGCCCTGCGCGAGCTCTCCTGCGTCCGCGTGGACGCCTCCCTGATGATTTCCAGCGGCGCGGGCGCCGCGCTGCGTCGGTTCCGGAAGGACCCCGGCGTCGCCGTCGCCCTCTGCATCCAAGCCCAGAAGATTCTGGAGGCGTGGAGGGAGGCGGTGACGAGCGAGGTGCGGGCCGGGAGGAGGTCCAGGGCGCGCGCTGCTGCCGCCCCCGCGGCGACGGCGGCGGCGACCGCGGGGGGGGGGGGGCCGTGAGCGGGGGGAGCCCGCGCGTGTTTCCGGCCCGCGCCCCCCCCCCCGGCGGCCCCCGGTCGGGGGACCTGCGCGCGG
>Ga0315287_10000495_pt1 | contig 34467 bp, 29 predicted proteins | sample YL17G11_0_MG_FD_205037 | JGI IMG/M metagenome (GOLD analysis project Ga0315287, IMG submission 205037) | Sediment microbial communities from Yellowstone Lake, YNP, Wyoming, USA - YL17G11_0 | ecosystem: Environmental > Aquatic > Freshwater > Lake > Sediment | place: USA: Wyoming | collected...
ATTTGCCGTTAGTTTCAATACCATATAGAATTCAAGCAAGGTTGCGAATTCTGTATTAAATGGTAAAAAGCAAATATCGTGCCGAACGGGATTGGATTTTTCTCCATTTTTCGCAAAAAATATCTCCATAAAACATCGCTTTTAGGCACAAAAACAAGCTTTATATTTAGTCCCCGTATTTACCACAATTGTAAGATTTTTAATCTCTTTATATATTGGTTCCGTTGGGTATGAGAGTTTTTGCAGAGAAGGCCTGCCGGTGCTGTTCCACTGGGAAGAAGGGGTACGAATTTTTGAAGAAGGGAAATCGCAATTTCCCTTACATTAAAATAGATTACGTCAGAAACATTGGCTGATGTAATCAAAAATGTTTAAATTATGCCCTTCAGGCCAAAGGAGTGTAATTTAAAATAAAAAGGCTGTTCCGAGATGCCAGAATATCCTCCTCCCCTGGCAAGTAAGGACAACCTTTTTTGTTTGTCAATATTTTCTGCTCTTGGCCATACCTGAACTATTGTAATTCACAAAGAAATACCGCAAGGCGTCAATCGGATGGTCGTAAATACCGTCCTTTAACGGCATTTCATCAACAGGGCCGCTTGGCGGGTAATGATAACTCTGCATCGCCTCAATTAATCTGCCGCATCGCGGACTTATAATAAGATTGCTTTGTCCGTCGCCGCTGCGCAAAGCCCTTCTGACAAGCTCAATTCCCTCAAGTATCGAACTTCTCTTGTAACGAAGTTTCACCCCTGCCTGTCTCAATTGAAAAACCGGACTTGTGCCCGTAACGTCATTAACGCCTGCTCCTGCCGGGTCGCAAAATGTCGCGATAACTTTATCTTCGCTATAAGGCGTTCTGTTTTTAATCTCATCTGCGTGTGAATCAATCGTTATTCTGCTTTTTACATATTCATCAATAATTCTCACAGTGCCTTGTGCGTCAATCTGAATCCAAAGGCATACAAACGGATTAACAAAGCCAAAATCAATCGCACGATATAAAGGCAAATCCTGATTATATTCCACAGGTACGATATGAATATCAGGGTTAAACTCCGCAAAGACGACATTTTCAAGCGACGGCCGAAGGCAGAGCATTTCAGACTCAAACGCCGCTCTGCTGCTTCTTCGCATCTGAGCCAGAACGTCATCGATTCTTAGATAGCCGTTTGCCTTTTTCGCCCTGCCCTGACAATCGCCGTTCAAAGGACAACCACTGCACCAGCGGTCTTTGCAATTTTCAATTACTTCCCAGACGCACCATTTAAATATCGGCACACCGGCTGATTGAGCTTTGCCGACAAGGTCGTGCATAATGCCGAAAGGCTGATGCATCGTGCTTAATGTTTCCATTGCGCCGGTTATTTTATCTGTGCTTTTGGTAATGAATTTCGCCGCCTCAAAAATCTGCCTGTCGAACAGTTCGACTTCATCGCATCGCAGTTTCTGAATATGACTGCCTCGCACGCTCGCCGCCGATTGTGTCAAAACCTCTACATCCGAGCCGTTTAAAAAGCTGCATTTGTTTTTACGGACAGGTTCGGCAAGAAAACTCTCAAAGCCGTTTCTTAAAAAGCCAAGCAGATAATCATACATCCTTTGCGCCTGCGTTTCGCTGCCGGCAAGTATCCTTGTCTTACAGCCGGGTTTGAAAATACTGTCTAAAAGTGTCGCGGTCGCGGCCAAAAGAGTCTTTCCGCCGCCCCTGCCCGCCCAGACAATACAATCGCCTGTTGTACTGTCGTTATAATCACTGTAAAAAGAGTGCCACAGATAATCCATCGGCGTATTATGCTCAGGGCAGATTTTCACATCGCCTATATTAAGCCCCAGAAAAACTTTTAGATAATTTTCCAGATCAGTTCTTGTTTTAGGCGTCTGTCTTTTTAGCGTTTCATAAAAACTGTTTGCCTCTAAAATCCGCTCACTGGACATAATGGTAGAGTTATACATATGATAATCCTTAAAAAAATTGTAGCTTGAAATGTTGGAATTAAAAGAGTAATGAAGTTATCCGCCACTGGAGGGCGGACTGTGAAATTTTAAATTTTAAATCTTAAATTTTAAATTTATTTTATTGCCAGCAGTCGCCCTGATTTGCCAGGCCGCAATCCAGCCAGGTATCGGCTATATCTTTAAGCGTAAGATAACCTGTTTCCCAGCCTGCATAGCTGTTAGCAAAAACTGCAAGGTCGAGGAAGTTTACCTGACAGTCGCCGTTTAAATCGCCCGCAGGCGGCACAGGACAGAGGTTAGCTATCACATATTTAATGGTCACGTAATCGTAATTATTTGCCGAGGCCATACTGTAGCCGGTTACATACATATTATTATTATCAACAATTATTTGTGCGCTGCCGATATCGGCCAGTGAATTCGCATTATAATTCATCTTCCACTTTTCAGCGCCGTTTGAGTCATAGCAGATGGTAAGATAATCTGCCGAGCCTGTCTCGACGCTTGTGCCGTGGATATAAACATTGCCGAAATTATCGGCTGCTATCGCCTGGGCATAATCGGTCGAATTGCCTGCGCCGTTATATCGGCTTGCCCAAACCTGGGCGCCTGTCGCTGAATTATATTTTACCGTAGCGGCATCGACACTGGCCGCACCTTCGCTGTATCCTGTAACAACAACATTGCCGTCCGAACTGACAGCGATTGCACGGGACTCGTCCGATCCTGTTGCCGTGCCGGTATAAAATGCCGTCCAGAGTCTGCTGCCCACCGGTGAGTATTTCATTGTTACATAATTTGAATCGGATACTGTCTCAACAGAGCCTGTAACATAAACATTTCCGGCCGAATCAAGTGTAATCGCCTTCAGCAGGTCCCATCGGTTGGCAGAACCGTTATAAGTATCCATCCATAATAAAGTATTATCCGGAGAATATTTCACTATCAGGCAATCCTGACCTGTGCCGGTTCCAGCCGTTTCGCCGCAGGCATAAATATTTCCGCTGCCGTCAATCGCCACCTTATAGAGAGCATCATAGCTGCTTCCGGTTCCGTCGTAGGTCTTTACCCACGCTGTATTGCCGTCAGGTGTATATTTTATTATCAGGCCGTCTCCGTTTATCGTGCCGACTACATAAATATTACCGCCGGCGTCCGCAGCGACGTCAAAAAATTTATCATCGCTTGCGATTGGACCATATGTCGTTTTCCAGAGTTCAGTGCCTGCGGAATTGTATTTTACCACTGCGCCGTCATAGTTTAGCGATGTGGGTAATTTACTCCAGCCAGCAACTATGATATTTGAATTCGCGTCGATGGCAATTGCTTCTGCGCGATCGTCGCTTCCATCGTGCCGGTCATACATTCTTGTCCAGATAGTATTACCATCGGGGGAATATTTTATCGTTACAAAATCTTCATTCGTGCCGATGTTTTTCGCATAGCCGCTCACATAGACAAAGCCGTTTAAATCAATAGCCATATCTGTTGCGTAATCGTTACTGTTTGCTTGGCCGTTATATCTTGCCGTCCAGTCTATTTGCGGTCCGGCGGCAAAAACAAAACCGCTAACTGCGCACAGACAAACAGCAATTATAAAAAACATCTGAAAATCCATCTTCCTGCTCGTTTGGGAAACCGAAGAAATCGGCATAGCCACCCCTATCTTGGAGTTATTAATAGGGGTATTATACCACAAAATTGGCAAAAAATCAAGCTTTAAACTGATAAAAAGACAGCTTTTTGTCAGTCCCATAAAACCTGAATGCGGTTATTTCGGCGTTTTAATCCTGATTTACAGGACTATTATTATTCGCAGCAGCTATTCATCAAGCCAGTTAGATATACAGCCTGTTCCCTGCGGGTCATTGCAGATAAGCCATTGAGCGGCCAGTTCGGCAAAATCGAGCAGATTTATTATGCTGTCAGAATCAGAATGAATATCGGGCGAATGTCCCGGCGGCGGTATATCTATTGGACTTGCGGCAAGCCAGTTTTCCGTCATAATCTGCAGGTCTGCGAAATCAACATAGCAATCGCTGTTCAGGTCCGCTGATAATCTGTAATCAAAATCCTGCACTTGCTGACAGTTTACCGGAGGAATTATCTTTTTAGTCAGGGCAACGGTTGTGATTGACCTGGCAGGTAGAGTCAAAGGTGTATTTACATCAAACGCTCCGACACGAATGCAGTTTTCTGTCCGGCTCGTTCGATAAATACTGCCGCTTTCGACATCGAAGCCGCTTATAGGAAGGTTGAGTGTAACGTCAAATTCGGCAGTATTGATTATTACAATACTCATTTTTCTGTTATTAGGGCTGATGTAGGCTGATATTCTCAGGACATCGGAATCTGTCGATGCTTCAATGCGCTGCCAGTTGGGGTCTGTAAAAGCTGAATAATGTTTAAAAGCGTAATAGACCGGATTGATAGTATAAGTTGTCGAAGTAATACTAACCAGTCCTTTGGGTGCCCCCCATGTCAATTCCCAATACAGATACGCCGAGGCCTGCTCATAAGTCAAAGCGTTATGCATTAAAATCGCCAGATTCATCGCGTCTGTAAATGTAAGAGCATTCAAGTCCCCTCTTGAGAATTCTGTCTGCATACGCGGTTTGTCATTGTAATCCGCAGCAAAGTCGGCCATTACAGGAATATAACCGTCGGGGTTGTCCACATTGCCCAGGTCGCCCCAGTTGTAAAGATGGTGCGCCCAGCCATAAATATTGGATTTGTCGATGTCGTTAAATTCGGCTATATAACCTGCGGAGCCGGTCATACCCGCACCTTCCGGCGCAAGAATTTTTGGACGGTTCGGCATTGTATTCAGTTTAGTATAGAAGGCCTGAAAAGCCTGCTTATAACCCGCATAGCTTGAACTCTCTGTCGGATAAAATCTGCACGTATCCCAGTTGGCCTGCCAATCAGGCTCATTTTGCATACTCGCATATTCTACAGGTATGCCGTGATTGCCGTATTCGGTCAGACTGTCCGCCCACCATTGCGCAAACTGAGTGTACATATAGTTGCCGCTGAGGTCTTTTTTGAGCGTTCCGCTGACTGTACTGTTGTTGCTTTTAAGCGATGCAGGCGGAGACCACGATGAAATCATAACCTTTATCGGATGGCCCAGGGAAGATTCCGCGCCGGCGACAATATCTGCCGACCTGTCTATGTAGCCGTTGTCTATCTGATAAGTGTTTCTCAGCCGGAGTATATCAAGCCCCAATTGGCCGAAGAGGATATTATAAAGTGTGCTTTTTTGAGGATGGTTTACAAGAGTCATTCCGGACCAGACATTGGCCGCTCCAAATCCTTCGAGCACCTGGTATCGCGCTGATGTATCGACCTGCCCCTGCTTATTTTGAAAGGTATATTTTACAGTCGCATAATCGTAAGTATTCGTCGAATTCATACTGCAGCCGGTAACATAGATGTTGCTGTCATCTACTACCGCTATCGCCATGCCGACATCTGTAAGTTCCGCATATCCGTCATAATTAATCAGCCACTTTTGTGCGCCGTTTGAATCATAGCAGATGGTAAGATAATCTGTCGAGCCGCTCTCAAAGCTTCTGCCGTGAACATAAATATTACCGACGTTGTCGATTGCAATGGCTTCGGTATAATCAGTTGAATCGCCGGCACCGTTGTATCTGGCCGCCCAGATTTGCTCGCCCGTAGCAGCATTATATTTTACAGTAGCGGCATCGGCACTGGTTGCCCCTTCGCTGTATCCTGTAACAACGACATTCCCGTTCGGATCGACCGCTATCGCGCAGGACTCGTCCCAGCCCCAGCTTGTCTCGGTATAAAAAGCCGTCCATAGTCTGCTCCCTGCCGGCGAGTATTTTATTGTTACATAATCGGAATCGCCTGCGGTCTCGACAGAACCTGTAACATAAACATTTCCGGCTGAATCAAGCGCAATCGCCTCCAGCAGGTCCCATCGGTTGGCAGAACCGTTATAGGTATCTGCCCACAATAAAGTACCGTCCGGCGAATATTTCATTGTCAGGCAATCCTGACCTGTGCCGGCTCCGGCCGTTTCACCGCAGACATAAATATTGCCGCTGCTGTCAATTCCAAGTTTATAGAGGGCATCGTAGCTGTTTCCAGTTCCATTGTATGTCCTCCACCACGCCATATTCCCCTCAGGCGTATATTTTATTATCAGGCAGTTTCCGTTTGATATGCCGACTGCGTAAACATTACCGCCGGCATCCACAGCGACGTCAAAAAATTCATCGTCGCTTTTGCCTGAATAGTTAAATGTCTTTGCCCATAGCTGTGTACCGGCTGAATTGTATTTAACCACTGCGCCGTCATAGTATGATGCCGTGGTTCTGCTGTAACCGGCGACAATAACATTTGAATTCGCGTCGATAGAGATTGCCGTCGCGGAATCAACACTTGTATCATGACGGTTATATGTTTTTGTCCAGACGGCATTGCCGTCCGGCGCGTATTTTATTGTTACGAAGTCGTAATTTGTTCCGACGTTTTTGGCATAGCCGGTAACGTAAGCATTACCGTTCGAATCGGTAGCGATATCCATCGCGTAATCATTACTGTTCGCTGTGCCGTTATATTTTTGCGCCCAGTCGATATGTATTGTATTGCTGTAAGGAGTCTTGATGTCAAAGGCCTCCATGCCCATCAGCATATTAAAATTAGTCCAGGTCTCGTCTGTTGGTTCAAACAATGCCCTGTAACCGACTCCAGAGTTCCAGACCCACGTCGGCTCCCAGTAGAACACACCTATCCCCTTTCCACCGGGCGTGGCTTGAACCCGCTGGATTACTTCTTCCAGATATTTCTTCTGGCTTTCAGGGGTTTTCCCTGCGATGCCGGTGTAGTAGTCACCGGCCTCTGCGATGACGATATCCTGAGAATAGTTTGCGGCCATGAAATTCAGACATTCCTGCAAGTCGTCGAGTGTACCGTGCCACTCCGGATAGTAGGATTGGCCAATGACATCGAATACCACGCCGCGTGACAGGATGTTATCAAGGAACCATTGGGTACCTGCCGCGTCACCGCCGCGGTCAATTTGAAGCATAATTTTCGGCATTGGTGCAGACCCTCTGCCGTCGTTGACGCCGGCTATGCCTGCGTTGATAAGGTCGACAAAATTTCCCCAGCTTCCGCTGCCGCCGTATAGTTGTCCGTCCGGCCAGAGCATACCGCAAGTGATTTCATTGCCAATCTGGACCATATCCGGCATAGCGCCATTCGTCCGAAGGTGCGCGATGACGTCGCGCGTGTAGTCGTGAACAGCGGTAACCAGCTGCGAATGAGTGAGACCTACCCAGGCGGCGGGAGTGTACTGCTTCCCGGGGTCGGCCCAGGTATCCGAGTAATGGAAATCCAGCAGGAATTTGAACCCCTGGGCCTTGACTCGGGCGCCGAGAGTAGTTACATAGGCAAGGTCCTGACACACGCCGTAGTCTGGTGAACCGCTTGGATCGTTAAAAATCCGGATACGAATCCAGTTGAGGTCGTGGTTCTTGAAAATGGTCAGCACATCTTTAGGTACGCCATACTCGTTAAAAGTGATCCCGTCTGCGTCCTGTCGTGTTTGCATGGAGATGTCGGCCCCCCTCATAAACTCGGCACAGATTGCATTCGATGTCATAATGCATAGTAACACCGTAAGCACCGGGTAAGTAATTTTCTTATACATAGCTTCCCTTCCTTCAAATCAGTAAAAGCGCACCGACAAACAGTACAAAATTTTTATGAAAATCCATCTTCCTGTCTCCATACTGTAAAAGTGTTCGAGTCAAAGGCAACTCTGTTGAAAATCCCTTATTGGGGGGTATTATACCATAAAAACAGTCAAACATCAAGGTTTTAACCGCCAATAAAGCCTTTTTATTACTGGACTTGCAAAAAATAATGTTTTTGTGATATAATGGCGTAGAATTAAATTCTTTTGTCCGGCGGGTCGAGCGGTCGCTGTATGGGAAACCATACAGAGGAAAGTCCGGGCAGGATAGGGCGCGGTGATGGCTAACGGCCATCTGGAGAAATCCACGGGAAAGTGCCACAGAAAATATACCGCTGTTTAGCCCCCGGGCTTGTACCGGGGGTTAAAGGTAAGGGTGAAAAGGTGCGGTAAGAGCGCACCGCGGTTTTGGCGACAGAACCGGCAGGGTAAACCCCACCGCCTGCAAGACCAAGTATGCCGGTATGCTCTGCCCGAGCGTTAATCCGGCGGGTAGGTTGCTTGAGCCGATCGGCAACGGTCGGCCTTAGAGAAATGGTCGCTTATTACAGAACCCGGCTTATAGACCCACCGGACAAAAGAATTTACACTACTTGCGTTTCCTAAAGGCAAGTATGCCAAAAGCAAATATCAGCGCCGTCGCGGGCTTGCCCGCCGAAGCTTCGCTATATCTATCAACCTATCGTTTTCTCCGTTTCAAGGCAACGAACAGACTTGCCAAAGTCATTATCGCTGCGGAGACGGGTTCGGGAATGATTGTGCCGCTATCGATTACGAAGTTGTCAAGGTAGGCAACGCCAGAGTCCAGGGCTACTACGTTTTCGACATCGCCACCTATGAATAGGGTAACAACGGCACCACCCCATTTGTCATTAAGCAAGTCTGGGATTGTGTCCGAGGCCTTATCTTTCCCATAACCAGTGTGACTTAGATATAGTTCGTCTTCACCGGCATCATAGGAAACATACAGAGTTCCATCACTTGAGCCTCTTGTCTCATGAAACGAGGATTCGGATTCATTACCATCTACGGTATAAGAATAGCCAAAAACGCTATATTGCGGCTGGTTATATTCGTCACCTCTATCCCACGCAGCATCTATTATGGCATTATTACCCCTTATTGTGGCAAGGTCGCTGCCTTTGCCTATGCCGAGCATAACGGTGGCCCATGCGGGGTCATCCGAAGTGAAGCTGTTGTGGAAATCAGCTTTGAATGAAAAATTGTGCGCCGGCGAAAAACCCCAGCCGTTAGCGACATAAACAGCTACCGAATCTTCCGTAACTGCTGTGGAACGCAGCTCTAATCTATGGTTGGTTTCATCCAGCCAGGCGTTGCCCGGATCGTCCTCATAGAGATTCCATATAGCATCTATAGAATTGTTGTCGAAGTTGTCCGATGGCAGCGCATAGGTTACAGAAGTTGTTACAACCATTAACACCAATACTGTGGAAATTGTAATTAACTTTTTCATAATTTCTCTCCTTTTGCTGTTTGTGAATTTTATTTAATATTTTTTCCGACAAATTAAGTTTAAAGCGCCGAGGCCAAGCAGACAAATCGTTGCCGGCTCGGGAATTTGATAGAGTTGATAAGCCTCATTTGCACTTAGAGCATAATCGTAAATGCGAACGTCATCGATTTTACCATTGAAGAATTGGTAATAAGAAATTGTGCCGGCAGTGGCAGATATTGCGCCGATTAATACAGGTGCGGTTGTTCCTTCTACTATTCCATTGCATATGCCGGTGCTATCGAAAACACCGTTTATGTACAGATATTTGGCACTGCCATCACGGACAGCGGTAACGTGTGTCCACTGGTTTATATAACCTTCTGTTGAGACGAGACCGTCTCCGCCGGTTTCGGTATAATAAGTAGCAAAATTAATTTTATTGTCAGAAGTCTGCTGGAATAGCCATTGTTTGCCCAGATATATATCATACTTGGATATAATACTTTCTGCGTCATGTGCGCCTTCGGTTTTGAACCAAAAGGAAATTGTAAAATCATTGTCACGAAACTCAAACTGGTCAACGTCTCCAAAATTTACATAATCGCCGCTGCCGTCGAAATCAAGGCAGCCGTCGATTTCGCCGGTTGTCCAGACTGGGTCGCCTGCAATAGTGCCATTATGACCATCTGCGCTGTCATAAACTGTTGTGCCTGAAGTTTCATCGAATGTCCAGTGTGATATGGGTGTGTCAATAGTACCTGCATAAGCAAAACCACTCAGAACTAAAAACGATACGATGGTGAGAATTAGTGTTGTTTTCATAACTCCATACCCCTTAAAAAATGTTATTCCTTTTTCTTTCCTGTAAAGGCTAAGGAGCGAATTGCCGGAAGAATACTGCTGACTTGAAAAACCCTCTTTGCAAACATCATTCTCTCCTATCCCGAAAATAATGACTTACAATAAAACGCTTCAGAAACAAACTGCGCAAATCATCATTCTTCCTCTCCCCGAGAATAGGCACATATTGTAAATCCTGACGTCCTATAAAAACAAGTTAAAAAGCTGAATTTAGCTGATTTTTTTAACTTTTTGTCAATTAAGCGGTTATGCTTATCCTGCATCAGTTTCCACTGTCGGTACAGCAGGCATTGAAATCAAAACAGCCGACGATTTTGCCGGCTGTCCAAACTGGATTGTCCGTATACGACCGCTTCGCGGCTGTGATATTTTTTATTATTTCTTCTTTCTTATTAATGCCAATGAACCTATCGCCAGCAGGCAAATCGTCGCCGGTTCGGGAACGAGAACGATAGTGCCGCTATCGACTACGAAGTTGTCAAGATAATCATCGCCGGATGCCAGGGCTATGTTTGAGGCATCACCGCTCAAGACCGGACAAACAGTGCCGCCACCCCATTCACCCTGCAGCAAATCATGTATGGTAACAAAGGGATTATTAGCGGCCCAATAGCCAGTATCACTCATATACAATTCGTCCGCGGCCGTATCGTAGGAAACGTACAAAGTGCCGTCATCCAGGCTCCTTGACTTTTGACCTTCGCTGGTAGTAATACCATTCGTGGTTTTATCGCACCAAAAAAACGGACTCTCGCTTCCATTAAAATCACCAAACTCTGCGCCTATCGCAGCACCATTGTTTATCATTGTTTCCATGTCTCCAAATTCGACGAGGCCAAGTACAACCTCATATTCGTATTCCCCCGACCCTGAAAGCGAACTGACGTGAAAATCGACCTTGAATGAAAAATCCTCCGCCGTCGAAAGACCCCAGCCATTAGCTACATAATTGGCCGTCATATCCATTGTATTTCCCGCATCTCCCGTGGAACGAGTTTCCAGTCTCTGGTTGATTTCCTCGAACCAGACACTGGGGCTTTCCTGATAAAGAATCCACATAGACGTATCCATCGAATTGTCGTCGAAGTTGTCCGATGGCAACGCATAGACCACAGAAGTTGCGAAAACCATCAAACCTGCTGCAATACAAATTGCCATTAATTTTTTCATAACGCTTCTCTCCTGCAAAAAATATTTATTAATTATTTTTTTCTATTAATAAGACTTAAAGCGCCAATGCCAAGCAGACAAATTGTTGCCGGTTCGGGAACAATTTCAAAAGCAAGGTTGATCGGTTGTCCATGTCGAGGTTCACTGCCAGAAGGAGAAGGATCAGGATAAGCCAACGGCAACCAACCGCCATCAACGTAAGCTGCGCCTGGTAAAGAAGGATTGGCTGAAGTTACCCAGCCGGGATGGACGTACTCGCCTTCAAGGCCAGTGGCGACATATGAAGCACTGATGGATAACCAGTAAACTTTTCCAGCCTCCTGAGTGAAAGGTGTTTCAATATCACTGATATCTATTTGGTAGATAGTGTTACTATCATGTGCTATGGGAATGGAGGAAAAACCTGAAGCTGAAAATGGGACAAAAAATCCTTCATCGCCAGTTCCATAGGGAGTCATTTCGACAGAAGATATGGACCTGCTCCATTTGATACTACCGGGCTTGCTGGGATTACCTGTCGATGGGTTATAAGGCACATCTTCCTGAATTGCGATGTCCAAAGACAAAAACTGACTAACATCGTCACCTTGCCAGGAAACCCAAAGACGAATATCAGTTACAGCCGCGGTTGTAGCAGCCAGCCAATTATCAGCAATACGGCCTTGCGTTGCCAGATAATCAAAACCAACATTCCATCCATGTGCTTCCGGCAATTGCGTCCAATTGGCGTTAGCAGTTGAAACTATACAGATTAAACAAATTGCAAATATTTTTTTCATTTTAGTTTACTCCTTATCTTAATAGTTGTTTTATATTGTTATTTTTTTCTTCTAATCAGACTCAAAGCGCCAATGCCGAGCAGACAAATCGTTGCCGGTTCGGGAACGCTGACAGACCCAACCTATGTGGTGTCAACTATAGCGGCATTGGCAAAAACAGGGGAAAAAAGAATTGACAGAAAAACACTGCTGACTTGAAAGGTTTTCTCAAACATCCTTCCCTCCTATCCCGAAAATAATGATTTACAATAAACTTCTTTAGAAACAAACTGCGAAAATCATCATTCTTCCTCTCCCAAGGATAGGCAGGTATTATACCACTAACGTCCTATAAAAACAAGTCAAAAACTAAAAATTAGCCAATTTTTTTAACTTTTTGTCAATTAAGCAGTTATACTCATCCCGCCTCTGTTTCCACTGTCGGCACCGCCGGCATTGAGGTCGGCAGAGTCGGCGTTTTTTCTATCACCCGCATAGTTTTCCATTTGCCGGCAAGGAATCGCAGCAGAAACAATATCGCCAAAGCGCACACATAAGCCGTCAGCGCCGCCCATGCTACATACAAAGCGGCTCTGCCGCGCAGAAAAGTTATCGCCGCCCAGCTTGGAATAACCATAATAAGCCAGTTGAGCCAGATTGAAATATACATTACAAATTTCGTATCGCCAGCTCCCTTAAGAGCCGCTGAAAAAATAATATTGCCCGTATCGAAGATGCAGTAAAAACTGACAAAGTAAAGCAGCGTTTTTGCTATCGGCCTCATCGCTTCCATTTGCTCGGCTGACGCTCTTGCCTCGAACGGCAGCATAAACAAATCCGGAAAAAGCCAGTAGCCCGCCGCTATAACAATCATATATCCGAAGGTCAGCTTGGCCGCTGACCAGGTTGCTTTCTGCGCGATGTGCGGCTTGTCCGCTCCCAGTGCCCTGCCGACAAGTATGCTTGTCGCCATACCGAAACCTATCATCGGCATAAATGAAAGTGTATTAATCTGAAGAACCATCGACGAGGCGGCGAACGATACCGCGTCGATTCTGCCTACGAAAACCACAAAAAGCGTAAAACCCAGTATATCGAGCATAAACTGCACGCCGCTGGGCAAACCGAATTTCATTAACCTGCTGAAAAGGTCCTTGTCGAAAGCGTAATTCGAAGTGCAGAAATTCCGGCGATGAGCGGGCCATAAGAAAATTACAAGATAAATTATACACGCCGCGGCATTGGCGATAACGGTCGCTATCGCAGCTCCGCCGATGCCCCATTCCGGAAAACCTAATTTGCCGAATATCATTCCATAATCAAGCACGGCATTGATAATTGTTTTTAAAACGTTGACCCACATTACCATCCACGTTTTCCCTCTGCCTGTCAGAAAACAGGAAAGCGAAGAGTCGATAATTCCCGGTAATGCTCCCAGCAGCAGAATCTTGAAATATACAAGTTCATAATGCGCTATTTTCGGTTCGTGTCCGACAAGTGCGATAAGAGGTTTAGAAAACAATGCGATTGCGGCCATTATCAGTCCGGCAGCGATGGAAAAATAAATACTCTGCCAGACGGCAGGGCCGATTCTGTTTCTCATCTTTGCGCCGTCGTACTGCGAGACAAAAGTATTTGCGTAAGTAGCTGTGCCGAGGAAGAAACTGAAGAATACGAAACTGAGTATTCCGCCCAGCATCGCCGCGCTCATCGCGTCGCGGTCGTACCACATCAAAAAGACCCTGTCCACAAACATTTGGAGCGTCATCGCAGAGGTGCTTAAAATCAGCGGAAACGCGATTTTAAGGACTTCTTTGCTGCCGCCTTCATTTATATTGATTTTTTCAGTATTTTCTTTCATTATGTCTCTGTAAATTCAGGGCTGACTATGTTAATCTGAAACTTACTTCTTTTCAAAATAATTATGACTGAAACAGATATATGTATAATTGGTGCAGGGCCGGCTGGTATGATGGCCTCTATTGCCGCGGCCCGGCGAGCAAAGAATGTCGTTATCATTGAGTCGAACACAAGCGCAGGCAGAAAACTTCTGCTAACAGGCGGAGGCAGATGCAATCTGACGCATACCGGCTCAACCGACGAGATTATAAGGGCATACAAACCTTTTGACAGGTTTGTCCGCCACTGCATTTATGAATTTGGCCCGCAGAAGCTGCTGGATTTCTTCCGCCATCACGGCATTGAAACGGTCGTTGAACAATCCGGCTGCGTATTTCCCCAAACTCAGAGCGCAGGCGACATTCAGCAAATACTTCTCGAAGAAATGAAAAATTTAAATGTCAAAATATTTTACGGCAAAAAAGTTATATCTATAGAAAAGCAAAATAAGCATTTTATGATTCTTTCAGAAAAATTCAGTATATCGGCACAATCGGTAATAATCGCCACGGGCGGCGTAAGCTGGCCCCAGACAGGCTCGACAGGCGACGGATATAAATTCGCCAAAAAGCTCGGCCACAAAATCATAAAACCGCTCGCCGTCGTAGTGCCGCTGATTACAGCGGAAAAATTCTGCTCATCTCTTGCAGGTATAAGCATACAAAATGTTTCTATCAGTTGTAAAATCAACAACAAAAAAATCTCCTCTTCCGGCCCGATGCTGTTTACCCACAAAGGCATCGGCGGTCCTGCCGTCTTCGATATGAGCAGAAATATCGCGGACATATTAAGCGGCAGATTGACAATTTTTGTCGATTTTTTGCCGGAAATAAAAACCGATGAACTTGACAAAACAATAATCGCAGCCAACCCCCGGCAAAATATCATTTCTGTACTTTCAGAGTTTTTGCCGAAAGCCATGATTAAGACGATTTGCACTGAAAATAATATTCCTGAAATTGGCGCCGGGCAGGTAAGCAAAAAATTACGAAAAAATATTGTCGAAAAGCTCAAGGCCTTTCCGTTTTCCATTGTCTCCGCCGAGCCGGTTGAAAAAGCGACGGTAACAAGAGGCGGCGTCGATATTGCCGAACTTGACAGCAAAACCATGCAGTCGAAACTATGTCACGGCCTGTTTTTCGCGGGTGAAACGGTTAATGTTGACGGCCCATGCGGCGGATATAACCTGCAATTCGCTTTTTCCAGCGGTTTTCTCGCTGGAAAATCCGCCGCCCAGCTATTAGAATAGAACACTTAATTGACAACTAAAAAAGAAATTTTGTTCTCAGTCTGCCCAGGGCGGACCCGCCTGTAAGCGAGGTCTCGCCGGAGACGGACAGGAATCGGTAAAAAACTTTATGGCAAATGATGAAAAATTAAGACGGTTAGGACTCGACAAGGCGGCATTTTTCGGCCTGCTTTTGCTCGGTATGCTTTTAGCGAAACTTCTTATCTCGTCCAGAACAGATTTCAAGCTTTCTGAACCTGTCGGGCTTAAAGGTACCGGTCTTACGGTTTCCGTTCCGGCCGGTAACAGCTGGAAACAACTTTCGGCCGGCTTTAAATATGAGGACAACGAATTCAGACTTGCCAGTCTGATGCAGATTAACAGCGATTCGGCCGTTTCGCTGCAGTGGCGGTATTTTCTCCAGCCGTCTAAAAAAGACGCCTCGCAGCAGTTTGAGGCGATGGCCGCTTTGGTGCAGGGGAAGATTGAATCCGCAAAGTCGGAGAAATTCGGCGACTTTACATTTGACTATGCTCAAATCATTTCTGAAAAGGCCGTGATTCTCTGCGGCACAACTGTTCTGCCCGACGGAAGAATTCTTACGCTTGAAGTAGCGCATAAAGGTCTTGGCGGCGACCTTGCCGACAAAGTCTTCAAAGCTCTTCTGGCCTCGGTAAAATATCTGCCGGACAGTCCCCTGGCGAACGGCACTGAATTCATGAAAAATTTTAAAGCCTCATATCCGACATTATGGCCGCGGCAGGGTCATCAGAATTATTACCGCATAAAAGATACTCGCGGCAATACTATCGGTTTTTCAACAGACACTATTTCTTACTCGGCAGATTCAAATGACGATTCAGCGGTTACATTCGCGGGAATATCATTCATAAGTTCCAGCTACAACACCTATGCCGAACAAACGGTTTTATATTCGGATATCTCGCTGAGCAGGTTCGACTGGACGATAAAACAGGGAAATCTGCTGACAAATCGCCAGCAGCCGACTCACATCCAGCTTGACGATGCGAACCTGCTGACTGTGCAGAAAAACGACGCCATTGATAAATTTTACTTTACCGACTCGATGGTGCCGGATGTTTTCCTTGACCGTGTCGTCGCGGAATTTCTCAAAAGTAAATTCGATACGGTTATGCTTGAAATAATACTTTCAGACGGAAAAATAACGCCTGTGATTATTTCCAGAATAAAAACATCTGAAACTTCCGTTTTGCCGGCTCAATCAGCGGCACAGGTTGAATTTTTTGGAGCATACACGGTGCATCAGAAGATGTACTTCGACGGTCAAAATGGGCTGTTATCTGCCGAAATACAGGGCAGTTTCTCATACCGGCTCGAAAGAACCACAAGAGCCGACATTCTCGCTGATTACCCTCAGTGGCTCGACAAAATCCAGCAGATGGAACAATATCAGCTTAAGAAAAAGAAGTAAGGAACGATTAATGGCAGAGGTAATTTACGACAGCATAATTATAGGGGCCGGCCCTGCCGGACTTGCCGCGGCACTTTACAACTCCAGAGACAGATTCAAGACTCTCGTTCTGGAAAAATTCTACGCCGGCGGTCAAATCATAACCACCGACAGAATTGAAAACTATCCCGGCTACGAAAATATTTCAGGCCCTGATTTGATTGAGAAAATGAAAAAGCAGATTGACAGCTTCGGCGCGGAATTCAAAACCGAAGAAGTAAAAAAACTTACAAAATTGCCAAACGGCAATATCGAGATAAACTGCGGCAAAAAGACATTTATCGGCAAATCCGTCATTATCGCCTGCGGAAGCTCTTATCGCAAACTTGGCGTGCCCGGCGAAGAAGAGTTCCGAAACGCCGGTGCAGGCGTTAGTTATTGCGGAACCTGCGACGCCCCGTTTTTCAAAGGCAAAAAAGTCGTTGCTGTCGGCGGCGGAAATACCGCTGTCGAGGAAGCACTGCACGTCGCGAAATTCGCGGCCGAACTTACACTCGTTCACAGACGTCAGGAATTCAGAGCTACAAAAGTGCTTGTCGAGGAACTTATGAGCAAGGCCGGCACAGGCGGAAATATAAAACTTAAACTTGATACCGTTGTCACAGCAATTCAAGGCGATAAAAAGGTTGAAAAAGTCAGGCTGAAAAACGTAAAAACAAACAAAGAGGAAATTCTGCCCTGTGACGGCGTTTTTATCTTTGTCGGTATGGTTCCGAACACTTCATTCCTCAATGGTTTTGTCGATTTAACCGAAGCGGGCTTTGTCAAATGCGATGTAGGCTTTCTGCGGACCAAAGTCCCCGGCGTTTTTGTAGCGGGCGACTGCCGAACCGGAGCGGCAATGCAGCTTGCAACCGCCATCGGCGACGGCGTAAACGCCGCAATGATGACAAAACAGTATCTAAGAGACGCAACCTGGTGGAATCAGCCGGTGCCGGATGCTCTTACCTTTTAGACGTTGGTATATATTCTCTTTTTTCCGCGATGCTCTTATACGCCGGCCTGATAATGCGTCCGCCGCTGACGGTTTCTTCGATAAAATGAGCGCACCAGCCGGAGATTCTCGATACCGCGAAAAGCGGAGTATAAAGTTCAGTCGGTATTCCGAGCATCCTGTAAACAAAACCGGAATAGAAATCCACGTTCGAACAAACCTTCTTTTCGGATTTTTTGATTTTCCGGAAAATTTCCGGCGCAATTCTTTCAATCAGCTCATAAAGGTCAAATTCCCATTCGAGGTCTTTTTCTTTCGCAAGTCTGGCCGCCTGTTTTCTAATCAGCGCCGTTCTCGGGTCGGAAATCGTATAAACCGCGTGCCCCAGACCGTAAATCAAACCAGAACCATCGAACGCCTCTTTTCTGACAATCTTTGCGAGATAATCGGCTATCTGGTTTTCGCTTTCATAATTTTTGACATTCTTTTTGATGTCGTCCATCATCGCGATTACCTGAATATTCGCTCCGCCGTGCTTTGAGCCTTTCAGCGAACCGATTGCCGCCGCGATTGCCGAGTAAACATCCGTATCGGACGACGTAACGACGTGCGTAGTAAAGGTTGAATTATTTCCGCCGCCGTGCTCTGCGTGCAGAACCAGGCAAAGGTCGAGCAAATCCGCTTCCGTTTTGCTATATTTTTTGTCCGGCCTTGTAAGCATCAGGAAATTTTCCGCTGTCGAAAGTTTTTCGTCAGGCGAATGGATATAAAGGCTCTCGCCGTCATAATAGTGCGACTTGGCCTGATAGCCGTAAGCGGCAAAAGTCGGAAATCTTGCAATCAATCCTATGCACTGACGAAGAATATTTTTCAGCGACCTGTCTTCCGGCGTTTTGTCATAAGAGTACGCCGCCAGAACGCTCCTTGCCAGCTTGTTCATCACATTATTGCTGGGCGCCTTGAGAATCATATTTTCCGTAAAGCCTTCCGGCAGATTTCTGTGTTTGCCGAGCAGGTGACAGAACTTGGTCAAATCCTTTTTCTTCGGCAGCTCGCCGAACAGCAGCAGGTACGCGGTCTCTTCAAAACCGTGTCTTTTTTCTTTCTGGAAACCGGCGACAATATCTTCGATTTCCATACCTCTGTATCTGAGCCTGCCCTCGATGGCTTCTTTTTCGCCTTCGTTGACGACATAGCCGTGCACGTCGCCGATTTCGGTCAGACCGGCCAATACGCCAGTGCCGTCGGCGTTTCGCAGGCCGCGCTTAACGCCGTATTGTTCATAAAGCTGCGGGTCTATCCTGTTGTTCTGTTTTGCGAGCTTTGCAAGCTCTGTCAGAAACGGGTCTTTGGGAGTCTTTTCTGGAACGATTCCTTCGATGTCCGGCGTTACAACTTCTGCCATTTTTTCACCTGTTAATTTAGGATTTCCGGTTAATCGTCTCAACGCACGATGAGACGGCATAATATAATAGATAAGAATGGCTTACGCAAGAACCTTTCTTGACTTTCAGCCTAATTTGGGGGATACTGGTTGTTTTGAATTAGGTTTTGGAGAAATCGGAATATGAAAGCGGCGGAAATGAAAAAGGGCCAGACCATTGTTATGGATGGCAGGCTCTATATAATTATTGAATTCGAGCACGTAAAGTGCGGCAAAGGCGGCGCCATTTACCAGACAAAGCTGAAAAGCGTCACTGACGGCCTGATAAATAACGCCAGAATCAGGTCCGAGGAAAACATCGAAGAGGTTACTCTCGATAAGCGAAAATACGAGTATCTCTATTCCGAGCCTGGCGGCCATATCCTTATGGATATTGAGACTTTCGACCAGATAACGCTCGACAATGACGCCTTTGGCGACGCCAAAAAATATCTCAAGCCGAACACCGAGCTTTTGGTCAGTACGTACCAGGGCAAAATCATTTCGGTTGTTCTGCCTAATTCTGTCGACCTTACTGTTATCGAAACGCCTCCGGAGATAAAAGGTTCAACGGCTTCAGGCCAGAAAAAATCGGCGACGCTCGATACCGGCCTCGTTATTAATGTACCGTCGTTTATAAAGGTCGGCGATGTCGTCCGTGTCGATACCCGCACCGGCGAATACGTTACAAGGGCATAAAGCCTGAATTTTAAATTTTAAATTTTAAATTGTCAATTATGGCTCAGGGAAAAATAAGTCGGCTGCTCGTAGGGATTTTCGGCTCACGCAACGAAAGACTCATCAAAGGCTATATGCGCATCGCCTTAGAGGCCGGCCAGTATGAAGAGGATATAAAGGCTCTCAATGATGACGCCTTAAAAGCAAAAACAGCGGAATTTAAAAGCCGTTTATCTGCCGGCACAAACCCCGAAGAAATCCTGTCTGAGGCATTTGCTGTCGTCCGTGAAGCGGCAAGAAGAACCGTCAATATGCGGCATTTCGATGTTCAGCTCGTCGGCGGTCATGTCCTTTATGACGGCAGGATTGCTGAAATGACAACCGGCGAAGGAAAAACTCTTGTTGCTACTCTGGCCGCATATCTTGTCTATCTTACGGGAAAAAAGGTGCATATTGTTACCGTCAACGACTATCTGGCGAAGCGCGACTCCGAATGGATGGGCCCGATTTATAAAGCTCTTGGTCTGACTGTCGGCGCGATTCAGGCCGATATGGACACCATCCCCGATTCCTCGGGAACCTCCACCCGCAAGGCTCAATACGCCTGCGATATAACTTACGGCACGAATAACGAATTCGGCTTCGATTACCTGCGCGACAATATGAAAGTCTCCGCAGAGCAGCTCGCGCAAGGTCCTCTTGAATACGCGATTATCGACGAGGTTGACTCGATTCTTATCGATGAGGCAAGAACGCCGCTGATTATTTCCGGCCCTGCTTTTGACGAGACAAGCAGATACAAAAAAGCCGATGCCGTCGCCAAGCAGATTATAAATATGCAAAGCAGCTATAATCACATAAATCAGCAGCTCGACACCGCGCACAAGACAATCGCAAATGCCCAGGGCGAACTTACAGAATCGAAAAAAGCCAAAGACGACCTCCGCGTACAAAAAGCTCAGTCTGTAATCGAAAAAACCCAGACTGAAATTGAAAATCTACAGAGCCGGCTCGATTCGGCCAAGCAATATTACGAAATAGAATACGACCGAAAAGCGGTTCATCTCAATCACGACGGTCTCGGCGCAGCACAGGAGCTTGCCGGCGTCGGCTCGTTCTTTACAGGCTCAAATATGGAATGGCCTCACCTTCTGGAGCAGAGTCTGCGGGCGCATATTGTCTTTGAGAAAGAAAAAGACTACGTCGTAATGGACGGCAAAATCATAATTGTCGATGAGTTCACAGGCAGACTAATGCACGGCAGGCAATGGTCCGACGGCCTTCATCAGGCTATAGAGGCCAAGGAAAATGTTACGGTAAAAGAGGAAACCCAGACGCTTGCAACAATAACGCTGCAGAATTTCTTCAGACTGTATGAAAAAATCTCCGGTATGACCGGCACAGCCATCACTGAAGCGGAAGAGTTTATGAAAATATATAAACTTGAGGTGGTTACCATTCCAACCAACAAACCCTGCATCCGTGACGACAAAGACGATATGATTTATAAATCCATTAAGGAAAAATTCAACGCTATTATAGAAGAAATTCACGATGTAAGTGCCGCCGGAAGACCGGTTCTTGTCGGCACGATAAGCGTCGAAAAAAGCGAGGCAATCTCAAACGCCCTGACCAGAAAATACGGCATAGAGCACGAAGTATTAAACGCCAAGCAGCACGCAAGAGAAGCGTTAATCGTTGAAAAGGCGGGGCATCAGCACACCGACCGCTCAGGAAAACTCTGCGGCAATGTTACAATCGCCACGAATATGGCAGGCCGCGGCACGGATATCAAGCTCGGCCCAGGCGTCCTTTTCGAAGTCATAAAAATAGAAGATGACCCAAACGAAAAAAATGTCGAGATATATACAATAAGGCAAAGTAATACCGGCAGTCAGATAACTTTCAAATCAACTGACCCCCTGGCAAACGTCTTCCAAATACATCAGGGGCAAAAATGGGTCGGCGGTCTGCACATCGTCGGCACTGAGCGCCACGAAGCCAGAAGAATTGACAATCAGTTAAGAGGCCGATGCGGCAGACAGGGTGACGCCGGCTCAACCCAGTTCTTTTTAAGTTTCGACGACGATTTGCTGAAAATCTTTTCTCCCGAATGGACGGTAAAGGCTCTTTCGTGGGTCGGCTGGGAAGAGGGCGAGCCTATTCAGCACCGCCAGATAAGCAAAGGCGTTGAAAAAGCTCAGAAAAAAGTCGAGCAGCGGAATTTCGAGGCCCGCAAAAGTTTGCTCGAATATGACGAAGTAATGGACTATCAGAGAAAAACCTTCTATTCCCGCAGAAGACAGGTAATCGGCGGCATAGGCCTTAAAGATATGATTACCGCGATGATTGATTCGACCATCGACAAGGCTTGCAGCGATATACTCGATGAGAACTATCGTTTTAAATGTATCGCGGAATGGGCAAAGACAACTTTCGGAGTCGATATAAGTCCGGGCCGTATCTCCAGCCTTAACGCCGAGCAGATAGAGGAACTGGCAAAGAAAAACGCGAAAAATGAGGCCGCAAACAACATCTCCGTTGCACTGGGCGAATATCTTGAAGACTTCGCGGATAAAAGCACCTGGAATATCGAATCTCTGTGTAAATGGGCGATGAGCTCGTACAGCGTAAATCTTTCCGGCAGTAAAATCCGGCAAATGACCGCTGAGGAAATTGAACAAAACCTTATCGAGGCCTCCGCCGAACAAATAGAGAAAAAAGATTGTTCTTCGCTGGCCATATTCCTTGACGCTGATTTTGGAATCAAAACATTTGTCAACTGGTCGGCTAATAAATTCGGCATTAAGCTCGACGTAAACGAGCTGAAACCATTAAAGCCGCAACAGATTTACGAAAAACTGCTCGGCCGGGTGCAAATTCTCTATGCCCGGCGTGAAATTGAATATCCGGTTGAATTCGCGATGAGTATGACTTATCGCACCGATAGTGTAAATGTCTATGCGTTTGAAAATCTCACCGGCTGGATAAACGAAAGATTCGGCAAAGAAATCACCGTTTCTTACCTGCAGAATACCTCCCCCGCCGCCGTTCATAAAGAACTGCTGAAAATCAGCGAAGATTACCACAGTGGAGGTCTTGAAAAGGAAATCGACGAAAAGCTTGCCAGTCTTTCCACACAGGAGGTTACCGACTGGGCAAACAAACGATTCAAGGCCAAACTTACTCCTGACGACCTTCTCGCCGCGTCGAAGCGAAGCGAAGACGGGGAGGATAAAGAAACCGCTAAGGAAAAACTTCTTGATGCCGGCAGGGAATTTTTAAGAACTGAACTTTCCGAGCTTGAAAAATATGTCCTTCTGCAATTTTACGATTCAGCATGGAAAGACCATTTGTATGCGATGGACCATATGAAGGAAAGTATTTTTATGCGGGCGTACGCCGAGAAGGACCCCAAGATAGAATATAAACATGAGGGATTCCGGATGTTCAGCGAGATGCTCGATTTGATTGAAGATAAAGTTACCGATACCATTTTCAAGGTTCGTCTCGAGGCAGGCACAAGAGCAAGAAGTATCTGGCAGGCGGGTCAGACAAAGCACGACGAGGTTAACCAGTTTGAAATGGCCGAGCGTCAGCGTGCCGCGGCTCAGGCCCCGCAGGGCGAAGCCGCGAAGGTAAAGCAGATAAAACTTGAAAAACCAAAAGCCGGCAGAAACGACCCATGTCCGTGCGGCAGCGGCAAAAAATACAAAAAATGCTGTGGCCAAAACGCTTGATTAAGATTTCTTAATCCACTTGTGACGAAAGATGTCCCTGATTCTATCTGTAAAAGATAACCCCAATTTTTGCGTTGAAGTGGAAAACTCCATTTTCTTAAAATCATTGGCTTTTATCTTCTTTTTGAATAGAGAGGAGATAAACAAAACGAATGCAATTTTTAAATCTTCAATCTTCAATCTTAAATCTTCAATTTATCTAACAATGGCCGTTTTTGCCGCGACCAAAAGTCGGGCGCCTGTCAGGCTTTCAATTTGCTGCTGATTAAATAACTGATGCCTTTCCAGAATTTCAGGTTTATCGGTATAATATCTTTCCGCCGCCTCAATTCCGCCTTCCGCTGAACCGTTTGTTTTATAATCAACATCTAAAAGCCATTTACTGAATTGGTCGTTATATTCAGCAGGAAAGATAATCGCGGTAACAAATTTATCATTGTCGTATTTTGCAAGATGAACTTTCGCCTTTGCCGGCGGCGCCGTTTTTACAGCGGAGTTTACCAGTTTCTTATAATCGCCCCGAGCGGCGGTCTCATCGAACTCATAAAAGAACATCCCCATCTCAAGCTCGAATATTTCGCCCGGCACGCCTTTAAGCTCCATTTTGCCGTCCGGATACGCCTTGTAAATCCTGTAAACTTTTACGTCTTTGAATTTTTCGCTTTCGAGAAGTTCCGCGACTTCCTCGGCCGTAAAGCCGACGCCGCTGTGGTCGCCGAAATCAACAACATAAAGGTCAACGTATTTATCCGGATTTTTTATTTCTGGTAATTCCATTTAATCAACCATCAATTTCGCGAATTTAAGTTTTCCTGCACGGACAATCATACCATTTATCGGCGTTATCAATCTATTCGGGTCGGTAATTTTTTCGCTGTCGATGCTCATTCCGCCCCCTGCGATAAGTCTTTTCGCCTCGCCGCCGCTTGCGACAAGATTACACGCCGCCAGCAGTTTAGCCGCCGGTACAGGCTCACCTGATATTTTTACTTCAGGCATATCCTGCGGCATTAGTTTTTGAGCGAATACCTTTTCAAATTCATCGGCAGCAGCCTGCGCCGCGGCCTCATCGTAAAATTGTTTTATAACAGTCTTGCCCAGAAATACCTTTGCCTCTTTCGGATGGGTTTTTTGCGAATCGACGAGTTCTTTGATTTTCTCAGCCGGGATATCCGTCAGAAGCGTAAAATAATTATCCATCATTTCATCGCTTATGCTCATCACTTTGCCGAACATATCTTTAGGCGAATCCATTACGCCGATGTAGTTGCCTTTCGATTTGCTCATCTTTTCTATGCCGTCGAGTCCGACAAGTATCGGCATGGTAATTACAATTTGCGGCTTTTGTCCATAAGCTCGCTGAATATCCCTGCCGACGAGATTATTAAACGTCTGGTCTGTTCCGCCAAGCTCGACATCGCTTTTGACAACAACGGAATCATAGCCCTGCATCAAAGGATAAATAAACTCGTGAGTATAAACATCAATATCATTTTGTAATCGCTGTTTAAAACTGTCTCTTTGAAGCATTTGCGCTATAGTCTTTTTGGCGGCAAGCTGTATAAGTTCCATCAGACTCATGTTTTCGAGCCATTCGCTATTATGCCTTACTTCAAGTTTATCTTTTGAAGTATCAAGGACCTTTCCTGCCTGCGACAGATAAGTCTTTGCATTTTCATCAATCTGTTCAGGAGAGAGTATCGGCCTTGTGGTATTTTGTCCTGTCGGGTCGCCTATTCGGGCGGTGTAGTCGCCGATAATCAGAACAGCCTTATGTCCCATATCCTGGAACTGTCTCATCTTCCGCATAACGACGGTATGACCCAGATGAATATCCGGTGCGGTCGGGTCCATACCGAGCTTGACTCGGAGCTGACGTTTTTCTTTTGCCGCTTCGCCAAGCCGCCCAGCCAGTTCATTTTCGCTGAAAATCTCAACTGTGCCGCGTTTAAGCCGTTCAACCTGCTGTTTTATACTTTCAGTCATAAATACCTCAAAAGAGGGGATATTTTAATCGAAAGCCTTTTTTCAATCAAGGAATGATTTTTTGTATGTAGTAATTGTTTAGCCGTCGCCGGTACGGCGACGAAATGTTTAAAATTGTCTTTTGCTGTCGATGAGGAAATTTATAGGCCCGTCATTTGACGCTGTTACATCCATATAGGCGGCAAAGACTCCATTTTGAACATTAAGTCCTTCTGCTTTTATAAGCTGAATAACTTTTTCATAGAGTTTTTCAGCGATCACCGGTTCAGCTGCCAAATCGAACCCCGGCCTTCTGCCCTTTCGACAATCTCCGAAAAGAGTAAAGTTGCTAACGATAAGCACCTGCCCTGAGCCGTGCCGAAGGGCTTTATCTTTTACGCTTAAATTCATCTTGTCGTTACTGTCAGCAAATATCCGCAGATTGACAATCTTATCAGCTATAAATGCCGCGTCCGATTCATTGTCGTCTTTGCCGATGCCCAGATAAACAAGCAGGCCGGCATCAATTTGACCGGCTATTTCATTATCGACGGTAACTTTCGCGTTTTTTACTCTTTGAACTATCGCTCGCATATCTGAATGTTAAACGACAAGAGCCAGTCCGTCAACGGCGCAAAAAATTTCCCGCATTCAACGCAATGCGGGAAAGGGCAAAAGGGAACTAAATAATTATGGCTCAACTTATTTTCTCGATTTATCTCCTTATTAAAGCCTGATTATAACAAAAAAAATCTGTTTTTTCCAGTTACTTTTCTACAACCTTAGCCATATTCTAAAGTAAACGCATACCCTAATTTGCACTGAACTTCTTATAGGACCCGACACAAAAAATTTGTCTGCCAACCTAATCGGGTTATTGAATATATCCTACAATCTCATTATCTGATATTAAGTTATCCCCTTTCTTTGCCGATACTAATGATGACTTGAATTAGCAGGAAAAATACTATGCAGGAACCGACACATATACTTGTAATTGATGGTGACGCAACAATAAGGCTGCTGCTCCAGAACGCCCTGGGCAAAAAGGGATTTAAGGTCTTTTCTGCTGCCAATGGCCGCGACGGCATTGACATCGCAAAAACGGAAGCAATCGATATCATATTGTTAGATTGGATGATGCCGGAAATGGATGGTATGGAGGTACTGGCAGAACTGAAGCATAATACCGAAACTATGCACATTCCGGTATTAATGCTCACCTGCAAGGATGATTCGAGGGATATTGATATGGCCATAAACAGAGGCGCTATCGATTACATCATTAAGCCTTTTAACACTTACGAAGTTCCGGATATGGTACAAAAGCATCTGGAAAAAATCCATAAGGGCGAACACACACGCAAACCCGGCTTTTTCAGCAAACTCTTATCTCACCATTAATATTAAAGCCATGCCCAAACACTGCCGGAAATTACACATATTCTCTTTAAAACAGGCTGCAAATACAAAAAAATAACGCATAATAATTTCGCAAAGGTTCGATAATAAAGCCGACTGTAAATAACAGCCGGCTTTTTTGCAAAAATCCTCCGGAAAACCTTTTTAAAATTTGATTTTTTCACCTCATTTTGATACAATCCTCTAAGAATTGGGGTAGCGAAAAACATCTTCAACTGATAAATCGACTTTGTACTTTCAAGTGAATCTTTTGCTTTATGGGGTTTCTTAATATCTACCCAAATCTGCAGCTTTTAAACGAGAGAAGAATAAACAAAAAGATTATTACGTTTTTAAGCGAGTTTATCTGCCTGGGGGGCAGATTTAAGATAAGTAGGTAAACTATATTTTTGAAAGGGGTAAGATATGTTGAAACGAGGATTATTTGTATGTGTTTTGGGGGTACTTTTAACTGCTATGCCAACTTTTGCCGCTACAATCGTTCAGACGCAAAATTTCAGCGGTATTCCTAATATCGGCGGTTCGTTAACCTTCAATCAGTTTAACAACAGCGGCGGAACCTTACAGTCAATCAATGTCTTGCTTTATCTGGAATCCAGCAACGGCCAGTTAATTCTTGACAATGACGGTTTAACAACTGCTTCGGGAACATTCGAGTTTGGTGCAGCCGGCGATCTTGCTGACACTACCGATGTGGTGTTATTCAGCTCTTCTTTTTCGCCAATTCCTGGTCAGGTCAGTGCATATCACACCGGAACATTCAATCTGGCAGCTAATGTCGGCGACGGTCCGCTTGATTTTAGCCCGGCCGGTCCTGACGGCATGTTATACACCGGCGATCTCGAAGGTGGTGTAGCAACCGGCTTTGTAGGCAGTGCTTTCTGGTCGGCAGGTACAAAAGGGTTCACTGGGACAGGTACATTTAACATCAAGTACTCTATAGAACAGTGGATTAATTACGGCAGCATAGGCGGTATAGAATATGCAGTCAATCCTGTTAACACCACAGGTCATGTAACCATAGCTTACAACTATATTCCTGAGCCTGCTACAATTGTACTGCTCACAATCGGTGCTTTTGCCTCTATAAAGAGGAAAAACAGAAAATAATCTTTCTAAAGACTATTCTGTAGAAGGGTTTTAACCATATAATTAAAAAGAGTCCCGACAAATCGGGGCTCTTTTTTTGCGCAAATTTTCAATAAAAAACAATAAAAAACAGAATTTTTTTCTTGCATTTTCTTTTCTTTGTGTTATAATACGCGGCGGAATTGGGGTAGGCGAAGGGTTACAGGGCAAAGGCGAAAACACCGGTTATAAAATTCAGTATCTGATTTAATAAGCTTTGGGTTCCTGCATTGTTTTACATCGCTTATTGGAGGCATATCTTACGCTTTTTATCTGGAGAAGAGTTATACAACACTGAGTTTGCGCGCGTTTTTTAAAGCAAGTTTAAAGCAATTAAAAAACCTCTTTTTGGAAAGCGAGGTCTGATGTGACCGCTAAAAGATTCTTACCATTCCTGGCCGCTGTGGTTTTTGCAACTGGCGGACTGACAAATGCTGCCATAATTTCCCAGACACAGAACTTCAGCGGTATAATCAGTGTAAATAGTGCTTCATTGAACTTCAATCAATTCAACCTGACTCTCGGCACCCTGCAATCGATTGATATCCTGTTTTACCTGCAGGCAAACGGCGGCGCAATGATACTCGACAATGACAGCAATCTACCAGCTTCAGGCGTATTTCAGTTCGGCGTAACCGGCAGTTTGTTTCCCACTACAGATGTCGAGTTATTCAATTCTTCTTATCAATCTGTCATAGGATGGATTGGTTCATATCACAGCCAGGCATTCACCCTCGGCGCTGATAATGGTGATGGTCCACATACATACGACCCTTGTGCCCCCGATGGCCTGTTATATTATGGTACCACTGACTCCAACTCAGCGTCTGGATTTGTAGGAGATGTCTTTTGGCCGCATGGAATCAAAGGCTTTTTGGGAACGGGTACATACGATATCAAGTATTCCATAACTCAATTGACCGATATTGGAAGCATCGGCGGAATACAATATGCTGTCAATCCAGCTATCGCTTCCGGCTATGTAACCGTAACTTACAACTACGACCCTGTTCCTGAACCTGCTACAATTACACTATTTACAGTTGGCGCCTTTGCCCTTTTGAAAAGAAAAAGTAAAAAATAATCTTCTTTATTCAATAATTTCGGCTCGATTGAGCCTATCGAAATACGAGAAGAGGTTTTTAAATATAGAGCCCCGATAAATCGGGACTCTTTTTTTTGCGCAAATCCTAATATCCTGTTTAGATAAAAAAACAGTTTTTTTGGCATCGGCCGATTTATTTATTATATTTTCATAGAATGTGAGTTCCTCTGGCCCTACGGCCATAGGGATTTTACACGTTTCAGCGAAATCCGCCGAAGCGGAGTGGTTTCACTATAGTTTCGGTGGATACTCGTACTTGGCATTGAGCTACGGGTTTATGCCCGCAACTTAATGCCGGGGCGGCTGAAATTATCGGAATACTAACTATAAGTCCGCGGGGCTGGATTTATAGTTTAAGGTTTATTTATGGGGCTTTGTCGCCTTTGGCGGCAAACAAGGGAAACTATACTTATGGGGGGTTCTAATGAAAAAAGCAACCATTCTTGCAACAGGGATTATTCTATTCGCATTTTCGGCAACACAGGCAAATGTCTTCTGGAGTAATTCGAGCGGCAGCGGCAGCTCTTTTGACTGGCAAAACGGACAAAGCCTGTACGGCCTTTTTGGCGACCCTATTTTCGTAGGCGACAATACTTTTGTATTCTTTCCTTCAAATTTCAGAGCGGAAAGTATCAATGGTGTTTCTGATTCGGTTTCTGACCGCCTTGAATTTGAACTTATAGCCCATGAGGGTTTCAGTTTCCAAAATATTGCTATCGTAGAATACGGCGATTACGGCATTTTGGGTAATGGCCAGGTTCAGGTATCGGGCGGATTGACTGTCGAGAATCTGGATACAACCAATAGTTTATTCAGCAATCTTACGGCCACTCCATCGATGCCTGCAACCAGCGGTCAGGGTGCATGGCAGGGACAAACCCAGCTTGATATCGGCCAGATAGACTGGACCCGTATAAAAATCACGTTTGAAGACGATTTGCTCGCGATGAGCGGTTCCGGTTCACTCGCCTTTATAGAAAAGAAAGTTTTAGGCAATGCGATAGCCTTTCAGGTAACGCCAATTCCAGAACCTGCTACCGTAATTACATTAACTATTGGAGCAATATTTATGCTCTGCGATTCCCGCAAAAAACAGGCGGCTGCTTAAAAAGTATAACGAAAAATTTTGATTTCTTTTCCGGCATGAGCCTTGTGAGTATTTCACTCAAAAGGCTCTTTTTTTAGGTTCTATCGCCAAAATAGATACCATCGACACTTCCAGTGGTCAGGTCCCATTCCAGTTTATTTGTTTTTTTTCTTGACAGATGCTATTCCTTCTGATATAATCCCAGCAGAATTAGGGGACGGAGAAGAAAACGGGAGCACGAGAAAGCACGTATTGGCAGGATTGAGAAAACCGCGTTTTAGGGATAGTGGTTTTTTCTGCGCATTTTCAGCATGTAACCACTCAAAGGAGAAAACAGCAGGGTTTCTGCATTTATTTTGCGGAATTTTGGGACCTTGTGCTGTTTGACAATCGGTTTATCTGATTTACATCTGGTTTTATCTTACTTGATTACTTGACTTACATCAGAGCCGGTCTGCGCACATTTTCGATTCTTGTCTGGGAGTATGAGTAGTAGATAGAAGGAAGAGGCAGGGAAGCATAGAAAACAAGTTGTTAGGAAAAGTTGAGAAGCAGTTTGAAGTTTTGAGAAGAAGTTTTATGAAAAGAGAGAAGAGGTGTTATGATGTACGAGAGAAGAAGTACCACAGACATTCCCCGTTTTCACCTCCGTCTATTCGTTCTGTTACTGCTTGTTCTGATTCCGCTATTACAGTCTGCATTTGATTTGGGTAATGCGCAGGCTGTTATCTTCTGGCAGAATAAGAACGGCACGGCAAACGAATTTGACTGGCGAAACGGCGGAAGTGACAACGGACTCTTCGGAGATCCGTTACTTGTCGGCGGCAGCACGTTTGTCTTTTTCCCATCTAATTTCAGGGCAGAAAGTATCAATGGTCAGGGCGATATCGTCTCGGACAGGGTTCAGTTCGAAATAATCGCTCATACCGGCAAAGAAATCAAAGGTATTCGGATTACCGAATACGGCGATTACGGCATTCTGACTCAGGGCAGCGTATCTGCCACAGGCACTCTGTTTCTGACAAATCTTAATGCCTTCGGTGTCCATTACGATGCACTTACAACATCGCCGATTTCACCAATCGGCGGCGGTCAGGGTACATGGACAGGTCAGGTGGTCGTCGACGACATAGGCTGGACTCGTCTGCAGGTAGTGCTCGATAACAATCTTTTGGCATTCAGCCTGCCGGGGTCAACTGCTTTTATTCAGAAAAAAATCGTCGGCGGAGGCATTGACATAGAAATCATCGTCCCGGAACCGGCAACTATGGTATTGCTTACGCTGGGCGGTATGGCTTTCCTTCGTAAAAAAAAAGACAGTCAGTAATTTTGCAGCATAGATTTAATCCCACGGAAGTGTGATGTAATTAAAGGATTTGAGAAGAATTTTTTCCAAGAACTGGAGAAGAAGTAATGAAGAATTTAATTTTCAGGTTTGTAGTTTTAGTAACTGTAGTATTTTGCGTTCAAAGTTTAGTTTTTACAAATCAGGCAGACGCATTTGTCTCCTGGACCAACCCCAGCGGTTCTGCGGCCAATTTTAACTGGCAAAACGGCGGCAGCAGCAATGGCTTGTTTGGCAGCCCTACTCTTGTCGACGGAAACACGTTTTTATTTACGCCGGAAAGTTTCATCGCCATATCTATGGACGGCCAGATAGGCACCGCTTCAGATACGCTTAGCTTTGATTTGATTGCGCATACCAATGTGTTGATCACCGGAATACAAATCTCCGAATATGGCGACTATGGTATTCTCGATGCCGGCTTTGTTGATATGTACAGTATCCTGCAGGCGGAGAATCTGGTAACCCCCCAAATAGAATATACTAATTTAATCTCCAATCCGCTGATGCCGGTTTATTCCGGTACAGGCGAATGGACTGCTGCCGGTGCACTCTCTTTTAACGGATGGACACATTTAAGGGTAACGCTCGACAACAACCTTCTGACAATAAGCGATCCTGGTTCAGTTGCATATATTCAGAAAAAAATTGTCGGCGATTCGGTAGCTATAACAATCATACCTGAGCCTGCGACAATGGTCGTTCTGGCGGCAGGTATGGCATTCCTCAGAAGGAAAAAACACTAAAAGGAATATGTATTAAATCGGTCCCCTTTATAGGAAGCAGACCGAAGGAGAAATAGCGATGAAAAAAAATAGCAAAAATAAAACAAATAGTTCGATGATGACTGCGGCGTGGCTGTTGGCCATTCTTGTTCAGCTTGTCCTGATTACCTGCCCTGCAAAGGCTCTTATTAACTGGACAAACAAGGATGGCTCTGCCGGCTTTTTCGACTGGTACAACGGCGGCAGCGACAAAGGTCTCTTCGGCAATCCGACTCTGGTTGGCGGAAATACATTTTTGTTCATTCCGTCAAACTTCAGGGCCCAAAGCGCCAATGGCGTCCCTGCCATAAAAACCGACAGGCTCGAATTCGGCCTGCTCGCTCACCAGGGATATACCATTACCGGCATTCAAATTACCGAATATGGCGATTATGGTATTCTTACCAGCGGCAAGGTTTCGGTCAGCGGAACAATGTATGTAACGAACCTCGACGCCTTTATGGTTCGCTCGAACAGTTTTGTAAGTACGCCGGCATCTCCGATATCAAGCGGTCAGGGAAGCTGGACAGCCTCTCTCGGTGTAAACGACATAGACTGGACCAATCTGAAAATAGTTTTGAACAATAATCTTATGGCTATCAGTAGTATCGGCTCGACGTCTTTTATCGAAAAGAAAATCGTAGGAGGAGCCGTTGCTATAGAATTGTTCGGCCAAGGCTCCGAGATTCCCGAACCGGCAACTATTTGCCTGCTCGGTCTCGGTGCTTTGAGTCTGATTAGAAGAAATAATAAGAAATAATATTAACAAATAGCAAAAGGAGAAGTTATGTTTAAGAAAAGTTTTATTATCGCAGCAGTAGTAACCGTCGCAGCATCTATCGTATCGGCCGTCCCTGTCTATAATGACCTGTGGGACACTGCTCAAGGCGCAGCAATAACCGGCAGCAGTGGAACAAGTAACTGGGCAAGTAATATGTTCGGCACGAACGGCGGCGGGTTAGATGCCGGCGCAACAATATTTTATGATTGGATAGCTTACGGATACCTCCCCTACCCCATAGGAACCGAACACTGGGTTCAATGGCAGACCGCAGACGTTGTTAGTCTTGGCAGTTTCAAATTATATGCAGCTCATGACGGCGGAACTAATGCTCGGTCATTCGACCATTTCAGTCTTTTAGCCAAAGACCCTGACAACGGAGTATGGAATGAAATTTACAGTACGGACGTTGCAGTTCCATACACCTATATTAACGCCGGAGAAGGATTTTTGATTGAACATACTTTTTCTGCTGCCATAACTGCACAGGAATTCAAGGCGAGTTTCCGCCAGCACACTGCCATTTTCTGGGCATCCGGCCCGCGAGTTATTGAACTTGACGGCTTCGCCGCTGTTCCGGAACCCGCAACAATTGCAATGTTATCTATAGGTTCATTAGCCCTCGTAAGAAGGAAGAAATAGCAAAAAGAGAAAGGGAGAAAACAACAATTTTTTTGTGACAGGGCTGTCAGACTGAAAAACTGACAGCCTTGTTTGTTTATGTGGAAGAAAGAGAAAATGATTAGTGAGGATAAAAAGAAGAAGATGATAACGAAGTTAACGACAATTTGTGCGGTATATATTTGTATGTTGTTGACTGCGGGCATGGCTTTGGCCGCCATAGACATCAATCCGCCCCCCTGGTGGCAGGAATCTAATACCACCTGGCAGGTTTGGGAGTTTAGTTCTTCCAGCCGTGGACCAATTGAGCCTGACTGGGATGGCTATCTTCTCGGCACCCACCTGACTACAACGCCGGCATCGAACTGGCTGGCACAAGACCACCCCTGCGAGTATATACCGGAAATCGGACTCGACGCAGGCTATGGCGTCTGGCAGCTTTCGGGCGGAAGTATCAACGCGTTCGTGGAAAATTTCCAGCAGCCCAATCCTCAAAAGCGTATCTGGATTCAAATTACCTGGCGGCCGCAGGAAGCGGGCGACTGCCCTATAATTTATGTGGAAGACTCTTTAGGCGGACTGCTCGGCCCTGTAACAAATCCCATCAACGTAGTCCAAATCGGCCCCGACTGGATTCACAGCACTTACGAAATCGTGCTCGACCACAATCCGCCGGATGAAACTATTCGTGTTTCAGGAACAATAAACGTAGATGACCTTGTCATTGATACATGGTGCAGCAGTATTCCTGAGCCGGCAACAATTACCCTGCTGGCTATGGGTTTTTTGACTTTAATTGGCAAGAAAAAATGAATTATTTACAGTGTAAATCCGTGTTAATCCGTGTCTGATAAAGACCGTGTTAATCCGGGTCTTAATACAGGAAGAAAGAAATAGCGTAAGGAAAAAAAGAATTTAAA
>Ga0315287_10000496_pt1 | contig 34462 bp, 24 predicted proteins | sample YL17G11_0_MG_FD_205037 | JGI IMG/M metagenome (GOLD analysis project Ga0315287, IMG submission 205037) | Sediment microbial communities from Yellowstone Lake, YNP, Wyoming, USA - YL17G11_0 | ecosystem: Environmental > Aquatic > Freshwater > Lake > Sediment | place: USA: Wyoming | collected...
GTGATACTGGCAGCCATGACGACTGGAGTGATAACCCTCGTCGCATCAGCGGTCCTGGAGCTGCCGATCGGCATCAGCCTCTGACCGGTCCGTCACTCGAGGAGCCTGTCCACCATCTTCATGGCGCAAAGGTCGCCGCACATGGAGCAGACCTCTGGGCTGTGCGGCCTCCGCTTCTTCCTGTACTCCTTGGCGCGGTCGGGGTCCATCGAGAGCTCGAACATGCGCTCCCAATCGAAGGCCTTCCTCGCCTTCGAGATCTCCAGGTCCCAATCCCCCCCGCGTCCCCTCGCCAGATCCGCCGCGTGTGCGGCGATCCTGCTCGCGATGACGCCTTCGCGCACATCGTCCACCGTGGGCAACGATAGATGCTCCGATGGCGTCACGTAGCACAGGAAGTCCGCGCCGTGATAGGCGGCCAGCGCCCCGCCGATCGCGCCGGCGATGTGATCGTACCCCGCAGCCACGTCGCACACGAGAGGCCCGAGGACATAGAACGGGGCGCCCTTGCAGAAGGTCTTCTCGAGCCTGACGTTCGCCTCGATCTGGTTCAGCGGGACGTGCCCCGGTCCTTCCACCATCGCCTGCACGCCTGCATCCCGCGCCCTCTCGACGAGCTTGCCCAGGACCATCAGCTCGTGCACCTGGGGCACATCGGTGGCATCCGCCGTGCAGCCGGGCCTCAGCCCATCGCCGAGGCTGAGCGTGAACTCGTGCTCCTTGGCGAGCTCGAGCAGGTAGTCGTACTCCTCGAAGAGGGGGTTCTCCTTCCCGTTGTGGTGCATCCAGGCCACGAGTATGGCCCCTCCCCTGGACACGACCCCGGTGACACGCTTGTGCCTCATGAGAGACTCGGCCGTCTGGAGATTGACGCCGCAATGGACGGTCATGAAGTCGACGCCGTCCCTCGCCTGTGATTCTATGACCCTGAACAGATCGTCCCCTGTCATCCCGAGGACCCCGCCCCGCCCGGAGGACCGGCACGCGGCCTCGTATATCGGCACGGTCCCAACGGGCAGCGTGCACTCCCTGAGAATCCGTCTCCTGATGCTCTGGATGTCCCCTCCGGTGCTCAGGTCCATGAGCGCATCGGCCCCGAACTTCGTGGCCACGCGGACCTTCTCGATCTCCTCATCGACGTCCACATGGTCCATGGAAGTGCCGATGTTCGCGTTGACCTTCACCCTGAGCCCCTCGCCGATCCCGCACGGGACGAGGTTCTTGTGCCTCGGGTTCGAAGGGATGACGGCCCTGCCTGACCCGACGAGCCTCGCAAGTTGCGCTGGCTCGACGCCTTCGGCTTTCGAAGTCCCCTTCATTTCCTGTGGAGAAACGCCTCTGCGCCCTTTCTTCATCCGAATACTCGGTTGATGAATACCTACGCGGTATAAAGCCTTTGATTCGGAACAGTCATGGGTGTCCGCTCACACGGTCTGGCTTCGATGCATGTGCACGCCCAGTCCGGCGGCCCTCCGTCGATCGACCGCTGGTCCAGTTCCGGGGCGGACCGCCGCATCGGGCCCGGTCGTCGTCGATCGGATTTTCCAGTGGAAAACGCAGGTGGAAATCGATACGGTCCTCCACCGGAAGCGAAGGGGGGTTTTGGAGCGTAGCCAGGAGGTATTCTCAAAGCATTTATATATCGGGGTCCCATTGAAGATTCGAACGGCCGAATAAAACGCCGAAAAAACGGATGGGATGCGGCGAGAAAACAGTGACGGATGAGCCCGTCCCATAGGGTTGAATTTCCATGGAAGATAGCACATATGATGCAGAGAGAATCCAGGTCCTCGAGGGCTTGGAAGCAGTCCGGAAGCGGCCGAGCATGTACATCGGCAGCACGGATTTTCACGGCCTCCACCACCTCGTCTATGAGGTCGTCGACAACAGCATCGACGAGGCCATGGCCGGCTTCTGCACAACGATCACGGTCTCACTGAATGACGACGGCAGCGCCACGATCTCGGACGACGGCCGCGGCATCCCCGTCGGCATGCACAAGAAGTACAAGCAGGACGCGCTCGAACTCGTCCTCACGAAGCTGCATTCCGGGGGCAAGTTCGACAGGAAGACATACAAGGTGTCTGGCGGCCTCCACGGGGTGGGCCTGAGCGTCGTGAACGCGCTCTCCGAATGGCTCGAGGTGCGCGTCAGCAGGGGTGGCAATGTCAACTTCCAGAGGTACGAGCGCGGCGTGCCCGTGTCACCGATCGCGGTCGTCGGCGACGCGCAGGTCACCGGGACGGTCATCAACTTCAAGCCGGACGCGCAGATCTTCGAGGACACCGCGTTCAACTACGAGACACTGTCTGGCCGGATGAGGGAGCTAGCCTTCCTCAACAAGGGCCTGAGGGTCGTCATATCGGAGACGAAGACGAGCCAGCGGGACGCCTACAAGTTCGACGGCGGGATCGTCGAGTACGTCCAATACATCAACAGGAACAAGACCTGCCTCCACGAGAAGCCGATATACATCTTCGCGGAGAAGGCCGGCACGTCCGTCGAGCTCGGCATGCAGTACACTGACAGCTACACCGAGAACATCCACGCGTTCGCGAACAACATCAACACGATCGAGGGCGGCACCCATCTCATAGGCTTCAGGGCGGCGCTGACCAGGACCATCAACGACTACGCAAAGAAATACAACTTCCTGAAGGCGAACGGCGAGGCCCTCAGCGGGGAGGATGTCCGGGAGGGGCTGACCGCGGTCGTAAGCGTCAAGATCCCCGAGCCGCAGTTCGAAGGCCAGACCAAGACCAAGCTCGGGAACAGCGAGGTCAGGGGCCTCGTCGAATCGCTCGTCAGCGAGAAGCTGTTCGAGTTCCTCGAGGAGAATCCGAAGGTCGCCCAGGCGAGCATAAGCAAGGCGATCCTGGCGTCGCAGGCACGTGAGGCCGCGCGGAAGGCCAGGGAGCTCACGAGGCGCAAGGGCCTGCTGGACGTCGGCAACCTCCCAGGCAAGCTCGCAGACTGCTCGGAGAAGGACCCGTCCAAGTGCGAGGTGTTCCTAGTCGAGGGCGATTCGGCAGGCGGAAGCGCGAAGCAGGCCAGGGACAGGACCTTCCAGGCGATACTGCCGCTGAGGGGCAAGATATTGAACGTCGAGAAGGCGAGGCTCGACAAGATGCTAAAGAACGCCGAGATACGCACCATCATAACGGCGCTCGGCACGGGCATCGATTCCGAGTTCGACATCACGAAAGCCAGGTACCACAGGGTCTGCATCATGACCGATGCCGATGTCGACGGCGCGCACATACGGACGCTGCTGCTGACGTTCTTCTACAGGCACATGGAGCAGATGATCCGGCACGGTTACATCTACATCGCGCAGCCGCCGCTCTACCGTGTCAAGAAGGGGAGGACCGAGCGCTACGTGTTCTCTGACAAGGAGCTCTCCGACCTGGTCCGCGACCTCGGCGAGGGCGTCGAGATCCAGCGTTACAAGGGCCTTGGCGAGATGAACGCCGATCAGCTCAGGGATACCACCATGAGCGTGCAGACGCGCATCATGAAGCGCGTGATGATCGAGGACGCGGTCGAGGCCAACAACCTGTTCGACATACTCATGGGGGACGCTGTCGAGCCGCGGAAGAAGTTCATACTGGACCACGCCAAGGAAGTGGAGTTCCTGGATGTGTAGGTGAGGACCATGGCCGACAAACCCGAGGATTCACAGTCACAGCAGATCGCGGCGAGGCTCGTCCTGAGGCCGATCGAGACCGAGATGAAGAAGTCGTACATCGACTACGCGATGAGCGTCATCGTCGGGCGGGCGCTGCCTGACGTGAGCGACGGCCTGAAGCCGGTGCACCGCAGGATCCTGTTCGCGATGAACGAGATGGGCCTCGCGCACAACAAGGCCCACAAGAAGTCGGCGAGGGTGGTCGGCGAGGTGCTGGGCAAGTACCATCCGCACGGTGACACCGCCATCTACGACACGCTCGTGCGCATGGCCCAGGACTTCTCGATGCGCCATCCACTGGTCGATGGCCAGGGCAACTTCGGCAGCGTCGACGGCGACCGCCCGGCTGCCATGAGGTACACCGAGTGCAGGCTCGCGTCCATAGCCACCGAGATGCTCGCGGACGTCGACGAGGACACGGTCGACTTCGCGGACAACTTCGACGGCACGATGAGGGAGCCGCTCGTGCTCCCGGCGCGGCTGCCGAACCTCCTGGTCAACGGGTCGCAGGGCATCGCGGTCGGCATGGCGACCAACGTGCCCCCGCACAACCTGACCGAGGTCGTGGACGCCATATCCCTCATGATAGACCGGCAGATCGAGGGGAACGACGTCGAGCTCAGGGACCTCATGGAGGTCATCAAGGGCCCTGACTTCCCGACCGGCGGCATCATCTACGGTGCGCAGGGTATCGTCGAGGCGTACGCTTCGGGCAAGGGCCGCATCCGCGTGCGCGCGCGCCACATCGTCGAGCACGACGAGGACACTGGCAGGGCCCAGGTCATCATCAGCGAGATCCCCTACATGGTCAACAAGAGCAGACTGATGGAGGAGATCGCCGAGCTCGTGAAGACCAAGCAGATCGAGGGCATCTCCGACCTCAGGGACGAGTCCGACAAGGGCGGCCTGAGGGTCGTCATCGAGCTGAAGAAGGATGCCATCGAGGATGTGGTCCTGAACCAGCTCTTCGCGCACTCCCAGCTCCAGACCACGTTCGGCATCATCAACCTCGCCCTGGTCAACAACCAGCCGCGGGTGCTGTCGCTCAAGGAGATGCTCGAGTACCACATCGAGCACAGGTTCGATGTCGTCAAGAGGCGCACCGAGTTCAGGCTCCGCGAGGCGGAGAAGCGCGCGCACATCCTCCTCGGCCTCATGATCGCCCTGGACCACCTGGATGATGTCATCAGGATAATCCGCAAGGCCAAGACCAGGGACGAGGCGAGGGGCGGCCTGATGACCAAGTACCTCCTGTCGGAGGAGCAGACCAAGGCCATCCTGGAGATGCAGCTCCAGAGGCTCACGGGGATGGAGATGCAGGCCGTCAGGGACGAGCATCTGGCCATCCAGAAGTTGATAGAGGAGCTCAAATCGATCCTGAAGGACGAGAAGAAGATCCTGGGGATCATCAAGTCCGAGGTGGTCGCGCTCGGCGCGAAGTACGGGAACGCCAGGCGGACCACGGTCGAGGCGCAGGGCACGGACATGGACATCGAGGACCTCATCCCGATGGAGGACGTGGTCGTCATGATCAGCAACACCGGCTACATCAAGCGCCTGCCCGTGGACACCTACACCTCGCAGAAGCGCGGCGGGATGGGCCTGATGGGCATGGAGACGAAGGAGGAGGACTATGTCGTCGACCTGTTCGTCACATGCTCCCATGACTACATCATGTTCTTCACGAACAAGGGCCGGGTCTACTGGCTGAAGGCCTACAGGATACCGGTCGGCGGGCGGCACGCGAAGGGCAAGCCCATCGTGAACCTGCTCGAGCACCTCGAGGATGGCGAACACGTCATGAGCACGATACCTGTGAAGCTCTTCGACGAGGAGCGGAACCTGGTGTTCGCCACCCGGAGGGGCGTGATCAAGAAGACCAGGCTCATCGCCTACTCCCATGTGCGGCAGATGGGCATCATAGCCATCACGCTCGATGACGGCGACGAGGTCGTGGAGACGGCGCTGACGGACGGCTCGAAGGAGATCCTGCTGGCCACGAAGAAGGGCCTGGCGGCCAGGTTCGCCGAGACGGATGTCCGGCCGACCGGGCGCGCGACGTACGGCGTGCGCGGCATCAGGCTCCAGAAGGGCGACGAGGTCGTCAGCATGGCCGTCGTCGCGCCGACCGACCATCTGCTGTCCGTGACCGTCCGCGGCTTCGGCAAGCGCTCGCTCGTCGAGGACTACAGGAAGATACGCCGGGGCGGCAAAGGGGTCATCACGATCAAGACCGGCGACAGGAACGGCGATGTCGTCATCGTGCGCGAGGTCAGCGACGACGACGAGCTCATAGTCACGAGCGTGCGCGGGATGGTCATCAGGATGCCCGTGCAAGGGATCAGCCTCCAGGGCCGGGCCACGATGGGCGTCAGGCTCATGCGGCTCAAGGAGAGCGACCGGGTCACCGCGGTCGCCAGGCTGATAGGCCTGAGCGAGGAGGAGCGCGTGCTCGAGGCCGGGAGGACGCTCACCACCTGCCCGCCGGAGAACGGCGAACCGACCGACGGCGACGGGGACGGTGCGGAGGATGCCAAGGACGACGAGGGCCCGTCCGAGGACGGGACCGGCCAGGACGACGAGTGAGGACACTGGCGCCCTCCCACCTGGCATTCCGAATCACTCCTGATAACGTCCCGCAAAGCTTTATCTATCGAGAACCGATTGAAATGCGCTGAAGCCGCTCCCCCCAAGGAGGCATCGCATCTGTTCAAGGACTCGATACCAGGCCTGGACAAGGTCTTCAAGAACGACATAGAGCGTCCGAAGGTCATACTCGTCACCGGCCCTCCGGGCTCGATGAAGACGAGCTTCTGCTACTCGCTGATGTCACACTACCTCAAGGACAAGAACGAGTTCGGGCTCTACGCGACGCTCGAGGAGACCGTCGACAGCCACCTGCGGAACATGGACGTCATGGGGGTGAAGCTCTCCGCGAAGATGCAGGTCTCGGACATGACCGACCTGCGCGAGATCGACCAGATCGACGAGATCATAGGCGAGGAGGCCCAGACGGACTACGTGCTGTTCATCGAGAAGATGATCCAGAGGTTCAGACGCACGCACGGCGACAAGTTCTCCATATTCGTCCTCGACTCCCTTGGCGCGCTCTACTCGCTCATGGAGAACCAGAAGGACATGCGCAAGAAGATGTTCTACTTCTTCAAGATGCTCAGGGACAACAACCTGACCTGCTTCATCATCATGGAGCGGTCGCTGAGCGGCGAGTCGCAGCTCCTGGGCAACGAGGGGTTCCTCGCGGACGGGATAATCATGCTCGGGCTCGACAGGCAGCGGGGCAAGCTGGTCAGGTTCCTGCAGGTCGAGAAGATGCGCGCGTCGGAGCACAGCATGGAGCGCCACGCCATCGAGGTCGGGAAGAGCGGCATGCAGGTGCTGGGCCCGCTGCTCAGCAGCTGACGGACGCGCCACACAAACACCTTTAGTACGGACCGAGCCATTACGAACGCGGAGCCGGCAGGCATCGCGCATCGGAGCCAGCAGGGTTGAGCAAATGTCGGATGATGTGTCGATTTCACAGGTGATCGAGGACGCGGTCAAGCGCATCAAGATGCAGGAGGCCGAGGCCCGGAAGAAGGACCAGGACCTCCAGGTCCTGCGCGAGGAGCTCAGGACGCAGAAGTCGGACCTGGACGCCCTCGAGCAGAGGCTGAGGGAGAAGGAGGACGCCGTCAGACAGAAGGAGTCCACCCTCGAGCGGACCGCCGAGGAGGTCAAGCAGCGCGAGGCCCAGGCACAGCGGCGGTCGGCGGAACTGGACGCCAGGGAGGGCGAGGTCTCCGGCATCGAGCAGGCGGCGAAGGCGGCCGCTGGCAACGCCGAGGCCAGGGAGAAGGAGGCCGCCGACAGGATCGAGGAGGTCGCGCGCCAGCTCGCGGAGCATGCGGACAGGCGCAACGCCCTCATCACGCGCGAGGAGCAGATGAAGTCCTCCGAGGAGGAGCTGCAGAAGCTGGTCGGGCAGGTGACTTCCCGCCGGGAGGCCCTCATCGCCAGGGAGAAGGCCCTGGCGGAGGAGGAGGCCGCCCTGAGTAATGACCGGGGGAAGGTCGCCGAGGACGCGCGCAGGCTGCTGCAGAGGCAGCAGGAGGTTGCCGCGGCCATGGCGGCGGCCGCCGCGAGGCCGAAGCCTGAGCCCGCGGAGGAGTCCCTCGCGCAGATCATGACCGAGGACGAGATGCCCTGCCCCAACTGCAAGACGATCATCAGCAAGGACGCCCTCATGTGCTACGCCTGCGGTCAGAAGCTCAGGGAGGCGGAGGCCGAGGAGGCCCCTGTCGAGGAGGAGCCGGCAGAGGAGGACGAGATACAGTGCCCGAGCTGCAAGACGATGGTCAGTAGGGACGCGGTCATGTGCTATGCTTGCGGCGTGAACCTCAAGGACGCCCTAGCGGCCGCGGAGGCGTGGGGCGCGCGGGATGACCCCTCGGCGCCGAAGAAGCCGCAGATTTTCGTGAAGAAAATCGTGAAGAAGAAACAGGCCTAGCCAGACCTCCTCCGGAATCCCTTCTCCGGGATGAAAACCCGGTAAATACCTTTTTATATGGCCCAACCACTACTTCTTCCCGCAATACCCAGCATCTGGGTGGGTGAACTTATGGATGGTAGAGTTGGCTCTCTTAAGGCCAAGAGATCTTTGAGTGCATTTGTCGTCGTGTCCGTCGTGATGTCTGCGTTCGCGGGATTCATGTTCATGAGCGATTCCGAGCCCGGGGTCGCTCAGGCGATCGGCGACCTGATCGTGACGGGTGACACCTACGGTACGTACATCATAGAGGGCATCGAACAGCCGGTCGACGGGAACGTCGAGGTAAGCGACGGCGGTGTGCTGATCATTAGGGACGGGACGCTCAGCGTCATCAGCAACATCGGCCTGATCCACGGCGTCGATGTCGGCGCTGGCGGGACGATCATGCTCGACCACGGCACCCTGACCACCTACCTCAACCAGATCGACCCGTGGCCGTTCATGGACGTCGTAGTGCACGACGGCGGCAGGATCGTCATGGACAACGTCTCGTACCTCAGCTTCCCAGGGAGCCTGGTCCTGAGCAACGGGGCCGAGCTCGAGATGCACGAGAGCACCGTCGGCGCGATATCCGGCGACCTGGTCTCGTTGTACGTCCTGGGCTCGTCCGGCGCGGTCGCCTACGACGCCGCGGACGACGGCCCTGTGATGACCGTCACGGATTCGACGATCTCGATGTACGACTCCTCCATATCCGCCCTGCCCGAGTACGCCACGCTTGCCATGCCCGCGAGCAACCTCACCCTCACTGGATCATCCACCCTCCTCGCGGTCAACAGCTACATCGGCGTCGACTTCGGGCCGGCCCTGACTGCGGCCCAGTGGTATACGCATAATGTGCTTGTCGTTAACGACTTGTCACACGCTTACTTTTACGGGACATCCTTTGAGGAATATACTGGCGTTCTTGCCGACAGGTCTCCCGCAATCGTAGCATCTGGAACAGCGAGTTCACCGGCAATCCCACTGACTAAAGGCGCGGCCGACAACACGGGTGGGAGTCTTGCATATCTTGCTTCGCTCGATGCCCTGACCTACGAAGTAGGCGTCGGAGAGACAATGGAAATCGAAACATGGGATGTAGGCGCCCTGGTAGATGGGCTAACTGTGAGTTCTGCTGCAATACTGGTGACATATACGGCTTCATCCGATTATGATGGGACGAATGCCGTTCAGTGGGCCCCAGAGGGTTCGGCGTACATGTCAACCGGAATTATCCCCAGCGCCAGTGACCCGCCATTGTACGACGGTCTTTACTCTCTGCCTTTGGCTTCAGTACCAACCGTTGGCGATATTAGGAATCTGGACCTAAGATTCATCAACAACGACGCTAACACTGGCACAGTCTCATTCGACCGCGCGTGGGTTCTGTTCACGATTGGAGGCAACGCCTATATCTATCGTTGGCTCCAGGCCACAATCGGTGATGAATACGGGGTGCCCATTCCAGGTGCAACTGTGAGTGCACAGTTCACGGGCGCGACTGAATTCAAAGGTCAGACCGCCTTGTACTATACCCCCGACGGAATCTTGACAACTCCTCAGACAGAGGTTCTTGAGTATCTCGGTGAGACATCTGAATCGTACCTCGTCACGAAGTCGGACGGGAGAGCGCTGGTTCCTTACATTACGGATTTGATTCTCGACAGCGGATCTATGTTCTCTCTCTTCGTGGGCTCTTATGCGATAACCGGAACTGCGATAATTGGCGCGGATACACACAGTTCATCCGAGTCTTTCTCGTTCCCAGCGTACCCTGCCATGGGTGCCGCCGACCAGAGCTTTGAGTTCACAGTTGAGCTCCTTGGCGTGGTCGCAGACAGCCCAGACCCCTCCAGATGGCTCGTCGTAACGCATGACGAGCTGGTAATCGAGGACATGACCTACTACCACGCCGGAGACGTCATAGTGGCTGGAGATGGTACACTCCTGTTTAACAACGCAGTCTTCCAGCTTGTCCAGGATGCCGATAACCAGAGGACGATCTACGTCGACGGTGAGGCCAACCTGATATTCAACAACACCCTCGTCGAGAGTGAGATGGCGATAAACATCATCGTCCAAGGCACCGGCACGCTGCAGGTCCTGGACTCAGAACTCACCGGCGTATCGATAGTCGCCCTCGAGGATGCCCATGTGATCCTCGACGGGTCGACGATGGACGGCACAATAACGACGAGCTGGGACTCCACCGCCGTCATAGAGGTGTACGACTCCGACCTGGCACAGTCGCCAGTACTCTCGGGCCATTCGTTCGGTGGGTTCACCAACACGACCGTTCCGTCGATTATCGTGGAAGACGATGCGATTGCGTACATCTACAGATGGATTCATGTGACGGTCTTCGACGGCGCGGGGAGCCCGTTGCCGATGACCATTGTCTCCACGAGGTACTTCATCAACGACACCTACTCTGGGTCGTCCACAACCGGCACTGACGGTGTCGCTTGGATGAACGCCCTGGGCACGGTGCTCACATCGTCCGGTTCGACATTCGTCGGCAACTACAAGGTGAATGCGACATACTGGTACGATGGCACCCCATACTACGCAAGCCGCGAGGCTGCGATTGGTGTCATGCCGTACACGGAGCCACTCGGGGCCAACGCGACATTCACATCACTGACGGTGCCAGAGGCCCTGCCGAATCTCTCGATAGACTTGACCGGTGCGGTCACGACCGACCCCGTGATGCCGAGGAAGGGCGAGATCACAACGATCACCGCTGTCGTGGACAATGTTGGCATATCGTGGGCGTACGGCGTCGAAGTCGCGTTCTATGATTCGGGCGAGATCATTGGCAGCACGGTCGTCGTTGTCATCGCGCCAGGGGAGTCCGTCGCAGTCACGATGAATTGGACTGCGGACGAGCCGCTTTATCCGTCCCAGCACACCATATCCGTCTTCGTCGATCCTCTCGACACGGTGCTCGAGTCGAACGAAAGCGTCGCTATGGGTTACGCGTATGTGACGGTTGCGAACCTGGCCGACATCTCATTGACATCCAGTGACATATTCACAGACCCGAGCACACCGGTGATTGGCACGGAATGCCAGCTCTATGCCCAGGTGCACAACTCCGGGGACACCTATGCCTATGATGTCTATGTCAACTTCTACAACGGCTCAATAGCCATCGAGAACCTGATCGGCACGGACATCCTCTCCCAGATAAGCCCCGGCGGCAACGCTCTCGCAAGCGTGATGTGGACCCCTGAGATGGTCGGCCCGCATGTCATCTATGTGACCACGAACATGAGCGCCGAGGAGCTCGACCTCAGCAACAACGACGCATGGGCGACGATAGCCGTCTATGACTATCCTGATCTCGCCATCATCGAGATGGCGTTCTCCCCAGGTGACCAGATCGCAGGGGGCGAGACCGTGACGATCTACGCGCAGATCACGAACCTGATGCCTGCGATGGTCGTCGACCCTGTCGTGGCGATGTACATCGATTCGCTGTCCGGGACGCCGTACACCACGACTGTGGTGTCAGGCGCCGTGAGCGACTCGACGAGCTCGCTCCTCGTGACGCTGAGCTACGACACGCTGCTGGTCGAGCAGGACACCATGGTGACCGTCTACCTCGTGGTCAACCCCGCGCACGACCCCGTCGAGCAGGGGTATGACAACAACGTGATCTCCAGGCCGCTGACGATAATAGACACGAGGCCGGACCTGGCCGTTGCGAACTTGTACGTGACCTACGCCGACAGCGGGATCACGAACCAGACATTCGGGCGCACGGTCAAGGTCTATGCGGAGGTCCAGAACCTCGGGATAGACTCAGCCTCGAACTTCGCGATAACGTTCGGGGTCCTTGGGCCTGCCGGCAACTGGACGATTGAGACCATCTGGATCGGCCTGAACGGCACCGTCGGCGCAATACCGACGGACGAGATTGTGACCGTCAACTGGTTCATGAACATAACGACACCTGGCGTGTACCCGCTCTGGGTCATGCTCGATTCCGCGGGTAACTACACGGAGAAGAGCGAGACGAACAACTACGCCGCGGTGGACTTCGAGGTGCTTCAGCTCGACATCAGCGTCGACATCTCGGTGCCCAAGTTGGAGTTCAAGGCCGGCGAGACCATCCTCGTCACCATAACTGTGCAGTATGCCGGCACCACATCACCAGTGCCGTTGCTGCCAGGCATCGTCGTGACGCTCCAGAACTCGGATGGCAATGTCATCGAGGGCACTGGCGCTGCGGTCTCATACCAGACCACAGAGGCAGGGACGATATCAGCTTCCCTGACGATACCAATCCTGGATGGGGGCACGTACACGATTGTGGTCAGCGTGCTTGGAGGAGACTACAGCTCGCCGGAGTTCCAGATCGGGAGCGTCACCGCGGGTGGCATCCCGTTGATCATCTGGATCCTGGTGATAATCATCATCGTCGCCTCTGTCGTCGGCTTCATCATCTACACCTACGTGTTCGGCCTCGGTAAGATGGTCGAATGCGGTGAGTGTGGTGCGTTCATACCGGCGGCCAGCAAGAGGTGCCCGAAGTGTGGCGTCGAATTCGAGGTAGGCACCATGAAGTGCTCCGAGTGCGGAGCATGGGTGCCTGCCGAATCGACAGAGTGCCCGAACTGCGGCGTCAAGTTCGTCGGCGAGGAGGTAAACGAGGAGGACTATCTCGAGAAGATGAGGAAGCAGTACGACGAGATGGTCTCCAAGTACCGCGAGCTCGCCAAGACCGAGATGGGCAAGAGGTACAGCGAGAAGAAGTTCGAGGAGTGGTGGAGGCAGCAGCCGACATTCATCTCCTTCGATGACTGGCTCGCCAAGGAGGAGGAGAAGGCGAAGGAGGGCCCGGTGCCCTGCCCGGTCTGCGGCACCCTGAACCCGAAGGAGGCCACGGTCTGCCACAAGTGCGGCACGGTGTTCGGTGCAGGCAAGGAGACCCCGCCGAAGACCCCGCCCGCGGCCCCGCCAGCAGCCCAGCAGGCCGATGCCGAGGTACCCCCTGCCCCGCCGGCGGAGACCCCGCAGGCAGCGCCCGCAGCTGCGCCGAAGATGGTCATCAGGAGGCCCATAGACCGCAAGGTCGTGCCCAAGAAGATCATCAAGACGCCCATGGGCGAGGAGAAGTCGGAGAACGGCAACGGTGGCGACGATAACCAGTAGTCACCGCCGCCCCTTCAGGACCGACCGAAACCCCTTCACCGGTTTTCATTCCTTCCATGATGGCGGGGGCCATGGCGGCGCTCCGCGGCAGTGCCCTGGGTGTCCCGTCAGGTCAGTGCGGTCAGGGGTCTGGGGTGCACGCGCCCTCCCTGACCGTGACTGTCAGGAGGCCAGGGGCCATGACCATGTCCCTGGCGTACCCGAGCCCCATCGCGACCATCGTGATGCATCCGAGGACTTACCCATAGGCCGGGGTGATCACCCCGCCGCCATCGGTCGCATAGGCGAGCGCGTAGCCGAGGACCCCCAGGTCCCCGAGGAACGCCAGGGGCGTGAAGATCATTATGAGCGCCGTCACGGACAACACTGCGGAATATGCCGCTACGACCGATACGTCGGAAGCCCCTCGACACTCCCGCTGGACAGGGAAGATGCGAGCGTGGCCGCGGCGCCGAGGAGCGTCGGGAGGTCGACACGCATGTGGGTCCTCCCGCTCCTCGCGGCGTACATGAGAGATCCAACGACAATCGTCCAGATGATGAACGGCGTCAGTGCAGAGACGAGTACCTCCGTGGGCCAGGTCTTGGGGACCAGCCGATTCAGAAGGCTCTACGCCTCCGGTCCCTGTTCACAATCTTCGTCCCCTGCGGAGCGCAGTCTTCAGTCCTTCCCTGGGATGATCGTCGACACTGGCAGGGTCGTGGGTGTGGTCTCGGCCAGCTTCGCCCTGACCTCCTTCATGACCTTATCCGGGTCCTTGTAGTAGGCGGATATGATGCTGGCGACCTTGCGGTGGTTGTCCATCCCGACCTTCTTCATGTACTCGAGGATGTCCACGCGCCTCTTGATCTCCCTCTCCATCTCCCTCGGGGACCAGTTCCTGGCCATCCTGACCTTCTCGTAGACGTAGCTGTGGCCGCTGTAGTTGAAAGTGTCGTCCGCGGGGTTCCAGGTGTACACGGAGTTCGTGATGAGCTCGTTGGTCTCGGGGTCGATGCCCACAATCTCGGTTAGGGACTTGACCCTCCTGGTCATCTTGGTCCCGACCTTGACCTGGGCCTGCATCATGACGATGTTCAGCGCCGTGATGAGCGCCCTGGGGAGGTTGATGGGGTCGTTCTCCATCCTGTGGACCATCGCCTGGACGTCCTCCGCGTGGAACGTGGAGTAGCAGGTCTTGCCGGTGGCCATGGCCTGGAAGACGACATAGGCCTCCTTGCCTCTGACCTCACCGACCATCAGGTACTGGGGCCTCTGCCTCATCGCGGCCGTCAGGAGGTCGAACATGTCGATCTCGCCAGAGGCCTTGCCGGTCACAGCGCTCTTGCCCCCGAAACCGTCCCTGGTCAGGCCAGGCACCCAGTTCTCGTGGGGCAGGTTGAGCTCCCTGGTGTCCTCGATCGAGACGATCTTCATCTGGGGCGGGATGAACAGCAGGACCGCGTTGAGCGTCGTGGTCTTTCCGCTCGCAGTGCCGCCGCACACGAGCATGGACTGCCCGTGCTCTATGCTGATCCACAGGTATGCCATCATCTCGGTGCTCATGGTCTTGAACTTGAGCAGGTCGAGCGGCGTGAACGGGTTCTCCTTGAACCGCCTGATCGTGAAGGACGACCCCCTCTTGGTCACGTGCTTGCCGAGGGTGGCCTGCAGCCTCGAGCCGTCCGGGATGGTCGCGTCGAGCATCGGGCTCGCGACCGATATGTGCTTGCCGCACTTCTGGGCCAGCCAGACGACGAACCCGTCCAGCTCCACCTCGTTCGTGAACCTCAGGTTGGACCGGATCGAGCCGTACTTCCTGTGGTATATGTACAGCGGCACGTCGACCCCGTCGCAGGAGCAGTCCTCGACGTTCGGGTCGTTCATCATCACATCGATGGCGCGGTACCCGATGAAGTCCCTGAGGACATAGTAGATCACCTTCTCCTTGGATACGGGCATGAGGCTGATGCCGAGCCGCTTCATCAGGTCGTCGACTATGCGCCTGAGGTACTTCTCCTTCTCCGAGGCCTTCTCCTCGGTCGTGTGCTCCACGGATGCGATGAGCGTCTCCTTCAGCAGCGCGAGCACGTCATTCTCGTCGTTGGAGAGCTTCGGCTCGATGACCTCGTAGGTGTACTCGTTGGCCAGGTTGTCGTACCTGATCCGGACATAGCAGTAGTTCTGCTTCACCGGGAGCATCTCGACCTCGTTGATGTTCTCCTCGACGATCTTTGGTATCTCGGTGATCTGGGTCAGGTCCTGGTGCACCTCGCCCCTCGAGACCGCCACGCGGAAAGGCCTCGGCCGCAGCTTCATGAGGATGCTGTAATAGGCCGACTTGAGGCCGCCGGCGCCCCCGCTCTTCTTCTCCTCCTTCTCGGGCTCGGAGTGCACCTTGGGCTGCTCTGTCTCGGTCATGTGATCACGCAAACAGTACTCTGAGGCAAACGAACCCGCACAGCAGCATGATGAAGCTATGCCTCATGCCGATCGGTATGCTCCCGTTCTGGATCACGCCTGCGAGGATCCCGTCCCCGATGGCGTGCACGATCACTGACAACAGGAATATGAACGATACCTCCGCGATGGCGCTGACCTGTATGTTGACACCGGGTATGCTGGTCAGGCGCATCTCCACCGCCGCGTCGTTGACGGAGCGGCCGGCCTCCTCCATCTTCGGGAGGAACTGCACCTCGAGGATAAGGATGGTCGCGATGAACACGAAGAACGAGATGTAGACGACCATGACGTAGGTGGACATCGTGACGTTCCTCTCCTCCTGCGTCAGTATGGACTCCTTCGCGTCGTGCGACACCATGCTGAGGACATCCGCGACGTTGCCGCCGGCGTCGTTCGCCTTCCTTATGATCGATGCCATCCTGGTGACGAGGGGCGTCTTCACGCGCTCGGCAAGGAGCCTGATGGCCTCGGAGGCGGGGACCCCCCACTCGATCTGGGCCGCCATCTTCTTGATTTCCGGCGTGAGCCGACCGTATCTGCCAGAGGACGCCACGACGATGGCGTCGGCGAGGGTCATGCCGAACCTCCCGGCCTCCGCGACGTCCCTGAGGAAGTCCGGCAGACGCGTCTCGATCTCCCTCGTGTGCCTCTCCTTCGTGCTCACGTAGAACCCGTAGGGTCCGAGGAACGCGAGGGCGGCGAATATGAACCAGTCGACTGGCTCGAACGGCAGCGGCAGGCTGCCCATGTTGTCGAGCACCCCCATGAACGACAGGAGCACCACGACCGCCAAGGATGAGGCGATCAGCGTCTTGGTCTTGTCCGCCTTCTCCGTGGCTAGGATGGACTTGAGCGCCTTCTCCTTGTCCTTCGCCGATGTGTACTTGGGCGCGCTAACCTCGGCAGGCATCTACATCGCACTCTCCTGTGACATGTTCCATATGACGAACACGAATCCGAACTGGGATACGGGGATCATACCCAGCACGACGAGGTAGAGGATGAGTATCATCGTCTGCGGGTCGCCGCCTCCCACGATGGCCATGATCGCGAGGATGAGCACCAGGAACAGGGGAAACGCGACGACGACCGTCACGAACGACTCGGCCAGCATGCCCAGGGTCTCCATCTGGGACTTCAGCGCGAGCTTGTTCTCCTTCTGGTACTCCTCGGCCTTCAGCAGGAAGTACGGCTTCAGCTGCCCGCCGGATGTGGAGGTCGTGATAACGCCCTGGAGGAAGTCCTGGAACTTGGCCGAGGGCGACCTCTTCGCGGCCTTCTTGATGGCCGTGAGTATGTCAGACCCCAGCAGCTCCGTGTCCCTCGTGATCCATGCGGACTCGGCGGCTATCTCCCCGTAGATCTTCTGCCTCGAGAGCTCTTTGAATATGACATCGATGTTGACGTCCGCGGACGCCATCGCGGATATGAAACTCATCGCCGCCGCGATCCTCTTGTCTATGTTGTGCCCGCGGGACTTCGCCCTCGAGGCGGGCGAACCGTTGAGCATCACGAAGGCCATCACCGGCAGCATGAACGAGGCCATGGCCGCCACGAGCACCCTGGTCGTCATGCTGACACCGAGCAACCCGAACAGGCCGATCCCGACGCCTACGCCTATCCCTATGCCGACGATCGCAGTCACGATCGTGGTCATGAGCACGTACGCATAGTACTCCTCAGGCCGAACCTTCATGTGGGCCTTCAGGAGGGCCTCGTCGAGGGCCACGTTGTTCGCGACCCTCTCGGTGGCATAGCGGCCCATGAACCGCCAGCAGAAGTCCTGGTATGCGGAGAACTTGATGTAGTCAGGCATCGCGCCCTTGGGGAGGCGGATCGGGTGGGGGCCGATGTCGTCCCCTCCCTGGGCCACCTTGGTCTGGAGATACTGGGACTTCTTGCCCGCCTCGACCCTCTTGAACATGTCCGATACTTCAGGCAGTTGCGGCACCCCCTATGGCCCTGGCGGCCTCTATCCTGGCCTGCCCCGCACCCAACTCCTTCCTGGCCATCTCGGCCGTGCCCTTCGGGTCCTTGTAGTACTGCCTGATGACCGCCCAGATATCCTTGTGGTCCTGCATGTCCTTGGAGACCATGTACTTCACGATCTCGACCCGGCGCTCGAACTCTTGCATGAGCTCCTCGTGCGTCAGGTTCTTCATCTCCATGATCTTGTCGAACAGGAAGCTGTGACCCTTGAAGACGAACTTGTCCGCGGCCTGGTCCCATTCATAGACCGTGTTGCTGATGAGCTCGTTCGTCTCCGGCTCGAAACCGACAATCTCGATCAGCTGCTTGATCCTGCGGACCATGTCCATGCCGACCCTGGCATGTGTCTGGATTATGACGTTCCTGAGCGCGGTCAGGAGGATCCTCGGACAGTTGATGGGCGGGTTCTCGAGCCTGTTGACCATGCCCTTGACCGAGTCGGCGTGCATGGTGGAGTATGTCGTGTGGCCCGTGGCCATCGCCTGGAACATGGTGTAGGTCTCCTTGCCCCTGACCTCACCGACTATGATGTAGTTGGGCCGCTGCCTCAGCGCCGCCCTGACGAGGTCGAACATGTCAATCTCGCCCGCGGCCTTGCCGTCCGGCCCGCGCTCGCCGGCCCCGGACCTCGTCGTGCCCGGGATCCAGTTCTCGTGGGGCAGGTTGATCTCCCTGGTGTCCTCCATCGTGACGACCTTCGCCCCGGGGGGTATGAACAGCGCCATCGCGTTGAGCGTGGCGGTCTTGCCGCTCGCGGTCCCTCCGCAGATGATGGCCGACTCCCCGTGCTCGACGCTCAGCCAGAGATAGGCGACTATCTCGGGGGACGCGGTGCCGTACTTGATGAGTTCGACAGGCGTGAAAGGCTTCTCCTTGAACCGCCTGATCGTGAAGGATGCACCCCTGGTCGTGACCTCGCGCGCATAGGTCGCCTGGACACGGTGGCCTTCAGGTGTGGTCCCGTCCAGGATCGGGTTCGATACGGACAGCTGCTTGCCGCACCTCTGACCCAGGCTGATGACGAACGAGTTCAGCGTGTTCTCGTCGCTGAACACGATGTTGGTCCTGATGGACTCGTACTTGTTGTGGAACAGGAACAGGGGGATGGCAACGCCGTCACAGGAGACATCCTCGACATGCTGGTCGTTAATGAGCGTGTCGATCGGGCCGTATCCGACGAAGTCCCGGGTGATGTAGTACTTCACCTTGTCTTCGGAGATGGGCTCGATCCTTATCCCACGGGATTTGATGAAGCCGTCGACGCTCCTCTGGAGGTAGCTCTTCTTGTTCATCATGTCGAGCTTCTCCCACTCGTAGTCGAGCGTCTTCTCGAAGGTCATCTTGATGAGCTCCAGGAGGTCCTCTTCCTCCTCGGTCAGCTTCGGCTCGATGACGCTCATGAGGAATTCGCTGACTGCGGTGTTGTAGGTGACCCTGATGTAGCTGAACGGTTCAGCGACCCCGTAGAAACCTATCTCCTGGATGTTCGGGTCAGTGATGGGCGGTATCTCCGTGTAGACGGACCCGCGGCCGTGCTTCCACTTGCGTCTCCTGGCTGCGGCGCCCTTGGCCTGCCTGACCTTGACCGGCTCCGACCTCAGCCTGCTGAGCGCGCGCAGGTAGCTCCTGTACATCCTGGTCGTGACCGGCTGCCTGGCAGCTGCGACCGGCGCCTCCTGCTTCATGGTCTCCGTGCTCTCAGCCATTTGCATCACCTCAGATTCCGAGGTCTCCCACCGACATCTGGACCGTGGCGCGGGTATGGTCCAGGACCGATATGTTGTTGATGACGATCTGGACTATGTAGTACTTGTTCGTCAGGGATGTCGGGTTGTAGACGGTCTTCGTGACTGTGAAATCCGTCCCGTACGCGAGGTCCGCGAGGGACGCGTTCAGGACCTTCTTGAAGTAGTTCTCCCAGGCGACCCCGTGGGCCGTGGCGATCGTGATGGTGACAGGCGCGCCGGCCGTGCTGTTGTAGGCGGTCGTGGACGCGTAGAGCAGGTCGGCGTTGACCATCTTCGAGCCAGTTCCACCGATGGTCTTGTCCAGGCCAAGGAGGTCGACCTGCGTGATCTTCAGGACGCGGCTCGTGGTCCCTCCGGCGACGTAGTTGGTCACCGAGAGCTGCATGCCAGCGATCGTGAACTCCCCGTCAGTCTGGTTCAGTATGACGGCGCCACCTTCGTAGATCAGCTTCTGGTCGACATAGTATCTGTTGGGACACCAGAGCTGCAGGTACCCACCGGTGTGTCCGTCGTTGCTCGGGCCGAGGGCGATGCTGTAGCTGCTGTAGCTGACATTCAGTGATGGCCAGCCAGTGATCGTGGACGCCTGGAAATCGAGTATGCCTGCCGTCGGCCCCGCAAAGACCGGTATGCCGGTCGCGCTCAGTGTGATGGGCACGGCCAGGGGGGTCGAGGCGATCAGGCTGTTGGAGTAATCGGCGACCAATCCGTCGATCTGGGACTTGAGCGTCACGAACTGGTCGACGACGACCGACATGTGGGCGCTCTCGTTGTCGCCCATCCAGACGGGCACGAACTGGTTCGTGAACATGCCCATGAACGTCAGGAAGACCATCAGTGTCATGATAGTGCCGACGGTAGAGGCGACGCCTTCTTCGTTGTCCCACCTCGGGGACCTCTTGATGCTGTCCGAGGGCGAGCCTCTAGAATACTCTATGAATCGCAGCGGTAACCAATCCATCCTACCACCGAAATAGGGGCGCTGAAGCAACCTAATCAGCGCCTAGTACATATTTAAGTGTGTCGTTTCTGGTATCGCGTGAAAGACGGGTCTCGTCCCGTGTGGAAGACCATGCCAATCCGATGCGTTGAGGGGCGTTCTCGCACTCCCTCGGTACGCATCGCACCGGCCGCTAGCGGTCTCTTCACAGAATCACCCGGTCCGAAGATTTAATATGGAGTTCCGCCTAACAGGCATCCTGCCCAGCAATGCCGTGGTAACTCAGCTGGGAGAGTGCAAGACTGAAGATCTTGAAGTCGCTGGTTCGAGTCCGGCCCACGGCACCATTTTTCTGTCCTCTGACGACGGTCGGCAGCCCGGGGATAAGTTAATGTCGCAGGATGCGCTTGAGCGCAACGTCCAAGAGGTGTTCGTGTGCCCATAAAATCCTTTGAGATGATTTCGCTCGACGCCAAGAGGTTCTCGAAGCTCGGCGAGAGGCCGCCGCAGCTGAGGGTCGAGCAGAACGCGACGGTCACGAGCATGTCGGTGCTCTCCACGAAGGAGGCGCAGATAGATTTCAGGTTCATAGTCAGCTACGCGTCGCTCGGGATGATCAACATCGACGGACGCATAGTGTGGGACGGCGAGGCCGGCCCGATGGTCGAGCAGTGGACAAAGACCAAGAAGCTCCCGAACGACATCGCGAACATAGTCCTCGGGACGATATTCACGAACTGCATGCCAGTCGCGGTCGTGGTCTCGCGGGACATCTCGCTCCCTCCGCCCATCCCTCCGCCGCAGATACAGGTCGCGAAGGAGAACAAGCTCGTCGGTGCGAAGGACCACAAGTCCTCGATGGAAGTCGCCTGAGGGACCCGTCGCCAGGCGGTCGGTCGGCCGCCGAAGTCATCTGATGTGGTCGAGCGAGAACGAACCTATCGACACATTGCTCTTGGTCGACGAGTATCTTATGAACGCCCGCGACTGCACGTCGCAGATGCCCTTGATCGACAGGAAGGTGTTCAGGTTCTCGATCTTGAACTCGATCATCCCGTCCATGAGCGAGCCGAGCATCTGGATCTCCTGGTCCCCATGGACGCCCTTCTCGATGGTGTACATGCCGACGGCCCGGTCCCTCTTCCTCCTGCCAGCGATCGGGCTCAGGAACCTGAAGGCGGTGTTCGGGTCCAGGTAGGCGATCATCGTCGAGATCGACCTGAAGGCGACCCGGTAGTATTCGTGGTCCTTCTTGAATTCCTTGGCCACCTTCTCGACGGCCTTCTGGACAGATTCGTAGTCCGTCGGACTCTCGACATAGTCGGTATACGGGTCCTGTGACTCGTCGCCCATGCTCCTCGAGTACGAGTCTATGTACCTGACCAGCCCGCGTTTCTCGTACTCTTCGTACCCGGGGACCACGAAGACCATCTCCTCCCTGATCTCCTTCGGGGACTTCTCGGTGATGATCCACATGGCCGGTATGCCCTTCTTGAGCCCCTCGGCCACGAACGTGTCGACCAGGACCTCCTTCCCGGCGAACGGCGGGCCGTAGATCATGACGTTCGATCCGAACGGTATGCCTCCCAGGAGGAGGTCGTCCAGCCTCGTCGTGCCGGTCTTGACCTTCTCCTGCTTGATCTCGAGCATCCGGTCCGTCTCCCGCTTCTCGATCTCATCTCCGATGAGGCCCTGCTCCCTGGCCCGCAGCTCCTCCTCCTTCGCGGAGAGGTACTTCTCCTTGGACCGGACCTCCTCCTCCTTCTGCGTGACCTGGCCCTGGAGGTCCTCCAGGCGCCTCTTGAGCGTGAGTTCGTCCGTGGAGGTCAGCTCGGCCTTCTGCTGGGTAACGTTGCGGAGCTCCTCCTGCAGGAGCTTCTCGCGGTACATGAGGTCCTCCTCCCGTCTGAGCATCTCCGCCTCCTTGTACGCGAGCGGCTCCTTGAGCTTCCTCATGTCGTCGTCCCTGACCGTCAGCTCCTCCCTGAGCTTCGCGGCCTCCTGCTCCCTCAGGGCCAGCGTCCTTTCGGTCCTCTGGGCCCCCTCGAGCTTGCGTGTCACCTCGGCGTCCAGTTCCCTGCTGGGGGCGCTCGTCAGCTTCGCCATCTCGACCCTCTGCTTGAAGTCGAGCTCGGCCGCTGACAGCTTCGCCTCCAGGTCGTGGACGCGGTCCAGGTATTCCTGCTCCTTCTTCGAGAACTCCTCGACCTGCTGTATGATGTGGTCCTGCGCCTCCGAGCCGGCCCTGGAGCCCTGGGCGATGCCGACGATGCCGTCCTTGAGCACCTCCTCCTTGGACTCGAGCTGCTTCTCGAAGGCGTCCATCATCGCCTGGCGCTCCGTCAAGGCGTTCTCTAACCGCTTGAGCTCCTGGATGTCCGGCGGCAGCTCCGCCGTGGCGCCCTCGACCTTCTCCCTCAGGGCGGCCAGGACGCCCTCGAGCTCCATGATCTTGAGCTCCAGGTTCTCCCTGAGCGCCATCTCGGACGCGAGCCGGTCGGCCAGGTTGTCGCTCTCGGCGGCGGTCCCCTTCTGGCCCTTGATGAACTTGATGACTGCGATGCTGCCCCTTTTGACGTTGTTCAGCTCCTCCTCGAGCTCCATCCTGGTGGACCTCTCGCTCTCCAGCTCCACCTTGGTGCGTGCGAGCTCCTCGATCGTCGCCTGGGGGTCGAACTCCCCGGTCTCCAGCAGCCGGAGCTTCTCCTTCAGCGTCTCCCTGAGCTGGATCAGCTCGGACTCCTTCTCGAGCAGCTCCTGCGGGTGCGTCTCGATCACGGCGGTCTTCGGTGCTGTGACAGGTTCCTCGAGCCAGGAGTTCAGGTCCTCCTCCTTGCCGGAGAGCCATCTCGCCAGTGAGTCGCTGTAGTGGACGTCCGCCTCCGTCGCGGCGGCCGGTTCCGGTTGCACGGCCTGCTCCTCGCCTGAGAGCCAGTCCGACAACCCCTCGTCCTCGCCCGACAGCCAGTCCGCCAGCCCGTGCGCTTCGCCCCTGGAGACCGCCCGTGCCCCTTCGATGATCTTCGTCGCGAGCTTCTCGCCGATGCCCTTGATGCTCGCCAGGTCCTCGACCCGGGCGTCCTCGAGGTCCTTCAGGTTCGTGTATCCGGCCTCCTTGAGCACCTCGGCCTTCACGGTGCCGACGCCCGGCACGGAGAGCAGATCGTTCAGGTCGGGAGCATCCTCGGGCGCCTTGCCGGTCTTCGCATCGTCCGGTCCGCTGGCCTTGCCCCCTGCGAGGTCCGTGTAGCAGTTGGCGCATCTCGCCGAACCAGTCGGTGAATCACGCCCGCAGATGGGGCATGTGACAGTCGCGTCTTCTGCGGCTTTCTGGTTCTTCGACATACGGGCTCTCCCTTCAAACTCGTCCTACAAAGTGGGTTGTGACATTCGGTGTTCCGGGACCGGACGATTGCGTCCGGTCTTACCGGTAGGGGTGGGCATCACACACCTATAGCCGGGCTCTGGCTCGGGTGAACTTAATAGCCAGATTTGGATATTTAAATTTGTTTGAGCTAACTCCCGTGGCCGCGCCACCCACACATGCCCGCCCGCAGGCGGACCGCTTGCCCGGGCGGGTCGCGCGAGAACGCATGCGTCAACCAAAAAGGACAATTAGTCTCCCAAGCATTCCTTTCGACCATCCATGGTCGACGAGAAGGCCAAGAGGAAGGCCGGACAGGAGCGCATTGGCGTCTATGTCTGCCACTGCGGGAACAACATCGGAGGGACCGTGGACTGCAAGTCGGTCTCCGAATTCGCGAACGGCCTGAACGATGTCGTCGTCAGCCGTGATTATGTCTACACATGCTCGGAGCCGGGCCAGAACCAGATCGTCGAGGACATCAAGAAGTACGGTCTGACCAAGGTCGTCGTCGCCTCGTGCTCCCCGAAGATGCACGAGAAGACCTTCAGGAAGACGATCCAGGATGCGGGCCTCAACCCCTATGTGCTCGAGATGGTGAACCTGAGGGAGCAGTGCTCCTGGGTGCACAAGGACAAGGCCGAGGCCACGAGGAAGGCCAAGGACCTTGTGCGGGGCGGCGTCAGGAGGGCGGCCGAGCTCCAGGCCCTCGCGGCGAGGGAGATGCCGATGTCGAGGGAGGTCCTCGTCATCGGCGGCGGCATCGCCGGGATATCAGCCGCGCTGCAGCTCGCCAACTCGGGATACAGGGTGCACATGGTCGAGAGGAACTTCAGCATAGGCGGCCGGATGGCCCAGCTGAGCAAGACCTTCCCGACGCTGGACTGCGCCCCGTGCATACTCAGCCCCAGGATGGTCGATGTCGGATCGAACCCGAACATCGACCTGCTCACCGGAGCCGAGGTGGCCGAGGTCTCGGGCTTCCCGGGGAACTATCACGTGAAGATACGCACGAGGCCGAAAGGGATCGACCCGAAGAAGTGCATCGGTTGTGCCAAGTGCGAGAAGGTCTGCCCGGTGAAGGTGCCGAACGAGTTCGAGGAGTGCCTCTACGAGCGGAAGGCGGTCCACAAGCCCTTCCCACAGGCGGTCCCCGCATCCTATGTCATCGATTTCGAGAACTGCAAGCAGTGCGGGGCGTGCGCCAAGGTCTGCTCCGCGAAGGCCATCGACCTGGAGGACAAAGGGGGGTCCCAGGAGGTCGATGTCGGGGCCATCATCGTGGCGACCGGGTTCGACATGTTCGATGTGAACAGGCTCCACGAGTACGACACCTCCATGCCGGACGTGATCACAGCGACGCAGATGGAGCGCCTGATGATCAACGAGTGCGGGGCGGGGATGGTCCTGAAGCGCAAGTCGGACGGGAACCGCGTCAAGAAGGTGGCGTTCGTGCTGTGCGCGGGCTCCCGCACGCGGAAGGTCGGGATGCCATACTGCTCCAAGGTCTGCTGCAACTACGCCATCAAGCAGGCAGTGATACTGCGGAAGACCTTCCCGTACATGCAGGTCTACATCTACTACATAGACATCAGGGCCGCCGGAAGGGGCTTCGAGGAGTTCTACGTGCGCTCGATGGAGGAGTTCGGGGTCAAGTACATCCACGGAAAGGTCTCGGACATCCAGAAGGGCAAGGCCGGGATCATGGTCCGGGCCGAGGATGTCACGCTCGGCGAGATCGTCGAGAACGAGTTCGATGCTGTCGTGCTCTGCACCGCGATGGTGCCTTCGAAGGGCACGGACGAGCTGGCGAAGATGCTGAAGGTGCCCCTGGGAGAGGACGGCTGGGTCTCCGAGAAGCACCCGAAGCTGGACCCGGTCTCGTCTCACCGGTCGGGTATCTTTGCGGCCGGTGTCGTGCTCGGCCCACGCGATGTCAGGGACAGCGTCGTGGACGGCAAGAGCACGGCTGCGCAGGCCATCGAGTTCGTCGGCTCCGGGAAGATGGTCATAGACCCGGTGAAGGCTTACATCGTCGACGCGTCCAAGTGCATCAAGTGCGGCGCGTGCGAGGTCATCTGCCCCATGAGGGCGGTCGCGGTCGGCGACATGCCACAGGTGGACCAGATTGCGTGCATCGGCTGCGGTGCGTGCGTGTCCGAGTGCCCGACGCATGTCTTCGACCTGGCGCACTACACGGATACCCAGATACGGTCGGAGGTGGAGGGCATCCTCGCCGGCGAGGGCGACGATGTGCGCATCATCGGTTTCTTCGGGGATGTCCTGGCGTATGTGGCGGCCGACACGGCCGGGACCGCCCGCATGGAGTATCCTTCTGGCATGAGGATCATGCGCGTGCCGTCGGCCGGGCGCATCGCGAGGAAGGAAGTGCTCGAGGCGTTCGCGGCAGGTGCCGACGGCGTCGCTCTCTCGGACGAGGAGGGCGGCGAGATGGCGCATGTGGTCGAATCGCGTCTGAAGGCCCTCGGACCGGAGCTCGACGCGCTCGGCATCGGCAGGGACAGGGTGGTGTTCGTGCCCATGCTCCTGCCGATCTACAAGGTCCTGCCGAAGCTCATCGAGACCTTCGACAAGAAGGTCCGGCAGCTCGGCCGGCTCACCCCCGAGGCGCGGTCGAAGGCGCTCGAGGCGTCGAGGAGGCCCTACGACCCCGTTTTCAGGAGCAGGTAGGCCCGACGGCTCGCGCGTGCCAGTAGTGCCGGCGCGCGCGTCCAGGCGCCCGCATGCGTGGCTGGGGCCCCGTGTAAATGTATTTATATCGATTGGTCACATAAGAACAGACGTCCTTTAGCTGGCTCGAGACAGGGATCGGACATGCAGAAAAGGGTCATAGTCAAGATAAAGAAGGACGGCACGGAGCTCAGCCTCCGCGAGGTCCTGGACCAGATCAAGGAGCTGCAGGACCAGCACCCTGACGAGGACATTTTCTTCGACGGCGACGACTACGCCATATGCGCGAGGCCGCGCAAAGCATCCCCCTAGGTTCAAATACCGGTGACACGGATTGCGTGGACCGAAGCTGAGATGGGCACATGCCTGGACGAGTCACGATAGGCCTGTACAACTCCTACGATCCGGTCAAGTTCCACGAGTCCCACCGGCGGGCGCTCGCGAGGGCCGGCCCGCTGGCCCTGGCGTTCGACTGCAACCTCGCGACCTTCGGGTTCCCCTACGACAAGGAGCTCACGACGCCGGTCGAGATAGCTCGCTGGGTGTCGACCACCACGAGCATCGGCGAGAGCGGCAGCTACCTGATCGAGCTCTCGGAGAAGGGGAGGTTCTCATGCTTCGACTTCCCGAAGAAGGGTTTCCCGCCGCAGCTGGGCCAGGCGGTCGCGACGACGAGGAAGCCTGCGCGCGAGCGGTCGGTCGCGCCGTCGGATGTCCGCGCATCGGTCAAGTCTGGGAGGTCCATCCTGCTCGTGTTCGGCCTCGGCCCCCACGGCCTCCCGAAGGAGGTGTTCGGGATGTGCGAGAAGCATCTGGACATCACCACCAGGGGGATGTCCCTCGAGACCTGCACCGCGCTCGGGGCGGTCATAGGGTCGCTGCAGGGCAGATGACGGTGCATCAGTACTTGTCGTAGCGGAGTCCCAGTCCGGGGACCGAGACGCCCGCCCCTTTCACCGTTCCGCCTACGACCTTGGCTCCCTTGCCCGCCGCCTTGACGACCCCCTTGACCTCGTCCTCGGGCACGATCATGCAGTAGCCCATGCCCATGTTGAACGTCTGGTACATCTCCTTGTCCGAGACGCCCCCTAGCTCCTGAATGACATCGAATATGGCGTTCGGCTTGATCGGGTCCGATATCTCGAACCCGACGCCCTTCTTGAGCCTGATCAGGTTCCGCAGCCCTCCGCCGGTGATGTTTGCCATCCCCCGGACCTCGTGCTTCTCGAGTATCCTCAGGACCTGCTTGACATAGATCGTGGTGGGCGTGAGCAGCTCGAGCCCGACCGGTCTGGTCAGGCCCTCGACCCTGTCCTTGAGGCCGATGCCGTTCTGCTCGAAGACGCGTCTTGCGAGCGTGAACCCGTTGGAGTGGACCCCAGACGCGGGCAGCGCCACGACGGCGTCCCCTGGCCGGATGCCGTCGCCGGTGATGATCCTCTTCTTCTCCACCATGCCCAGGCATGTGCCTGCGAGGTCGAACCCGCGCACGAGCTCAGGGAGCACGGCGATCTCACCGCCGACGATGGTCATGTTGGACAGCCTCGCCCCTGCCTCCAGCCCCTTGCCGATCTCGGATGTGACCCTCTCGTCGGGCTTGTCGATCGCGATGTAGTCGACGAAGGCGATCGGCTCCGCACCGACGCAGATCGTGTCGTTGACGTTCATGGCGATGCAGTCGATGCCCACCGTGTCCCATTTCTCGAGCGCGTCGGCGACCAGCAACTTCGTCCCGACGCCGTCCGTGCAGAGCGTCAGGGCCATGTCCCCGAAGTCCACGAGGCCTGTGAAATGCCCAGGCAGGTCGACGGGCCTCCCCATCCCCTTGCGCTTGTACTTCAGGTGTCCCACGAGGGCGGCGATGCTGCGCGACTTCTTGTCTATGTCCACCCCGGCCTTCGCGTAGGTCATACCCTTCGGCATCTGAAAACCAGCCTTGCATCCGGGCGATTGCATACGCCGGCTATACCTTTTGCCCTGGGGTGCAGGGGACAGTATAGTATATGACTGGGCAGGAGAATCCCTCGGCCGTGACGAAGCAGTGGAGGGCCGAGCGACGTAAGGACAAGTACTATCGCAAGGCCAAGCGCGAGCACTACAGGAGCCGCGCGGTCTACAAGCTGAAGCAGATAGACTACAAGTTCGATCTCATCCGGCCAGGTGACACGATAGTCGACCTCGGGGCATCGCCCGGCGGCTGGTCCCAGGTCGCGGTCGAGCTGGGTGGGCCCACATCGACCATAATAGCGCTCGACGTCGCGAGGTTCGCCAAGATCGAAGGGGTCACGTTCATCAAGGGCGACATCAGGGACGACGAGGTGGTCCAGAGGCTCCGGGAGCTCGTCCCGGAAGGTGTCGATGTCGTCCTCTCGGACATGTCCCCCAACATAAGCGGGGCATACTCCTACGACCACGCGCGGTCCATCGAGCTGTGCGAGCACGCCCTCGAGTTCGCCACCAAGGTGCTCAAGCAGGACGGCAACTTCGTCGTGAAGATGTTCTCTGGCGACTTGAGCTTCAATTTCGTCAGGAAGGTCCGCGATAGGTTCTGCGAGGTGCACGAGCACAAGCCCAAGGCGACCAGGGAGCAGAGCTCCGAGGCTTACATCGTCGGCCTGGAGTTCCGAGGCCGCAGGGAGCGCAGGTACTAGTCAGTCCCAGAACCGCTTGGTCCTCGCGTAGTTGACCTCGGCCTCGAGCAGGTCCCTCAGGAACTCGTCCTCCTCGAGATGGTACCGCGCGAGTATCCTCGCGGCCGTGTCAGGTCCTACGCCCCGGCCTACCAGCGCGATGACGGCCCTCTTGCCGTGCGACATCACCAGGTTGGCGTTCTTGTAGATGCGTTTCAGGACCTTCTTCTGGTCCTCGCCCGAGGTCCCCTTCCTGAGCACATCGAGCTCGCCCTTCGCATAGGGCTGTATGGCCGCCAGGAGCACCCCGTCGCACTTCGGGCACCTGATCTTGTCTGGCAGCGCGGCAACCGTGGACCTCTTCTGCATCCTGCAGTTCATGCATACGAGCACGACATCCTCCGAGCCGAGCCGCTCCTTGAGGGCGTTGAGGACCGTCTTGTCGGCCCTCCTGGGCTGCATCAGCTCCTTGCGCGTCCCGATGGCCTCAGTGCCCATCGGGGACATGGGGCCGGTCCTCAGCTCGATCGTGCCGTCGTGGATCCTGCGCAGGACCACGGCCGTCGCATCGACATCCATGTTCTCCCAGAGCGTCTTCGCGACGGCCTCGTCGAACATGGGCGAATGCTCGAAGACCTCGATGAGCTTCGAGATGTTGAGCATCTTGTAGTCCGCATCCTTCCTGACCGCGCCGAACTTCTTGGCGACATGCACGAACTGCCAGCGCAGGTAGGATGAGTTGCGGACCATGAACCTCATCAGCTGACCGAGCGTCTCCGGGTTTGTCTCCTTGAACGCCCGGACGACATCGGCCGCCCTCAGGTTCCTGGGCGTCTCGAGCACGATCGAGTACGGTCCGGTCTGCACCCCGATGCTCTCCCCGAACCTTGCTGCCAGGAGCGTCGTGACGAGCTTCGCGATGGTCTCGTTGACCTTGCTCCCGAAGCAGCAGTTGATGACTATGACCCCGTTCCCCTGCTCGACCGTCACGAGTTTGTCGGTCGGGAGCATGAAACCCTCCTGGTGCTTCACCCAGGCGACGATCTCCTCCTTCGCGGCCGCGTCCCCGGGGTACGGGTCGAGCACGAGCAGCCGCCTCATCGATCCGACCTCCTGGGCGACCTCGTAAGGCACAGGTATCTCCTCCCCGACCCACGAGGGCGTGGCTGCGATCTCCTTCACCTGCTCAACGATGACCTCGTCCTCGGCTATCTCGACGACCCTCCATGTCCTGCCCCGGGCCACGAAGGTCGCGTAGGGCTCGGCACTCGTCGCGACGAAGCTCTCGTCGAGCGTCCCGATGACCGCCCTGGACGAGATGTCCCTGATCCTGTAGGTCCTCTCGTCGGGGATCATGGATATGTTGTCGAAGAAGTGCTTCATCCCCGTGGTCTTGCGCCTGAAGCTGCCCTCGTCGTCCCAGACAAGGCGCAGCTCGGCCAGGAGCCTGAGGACGTCGTCGAAGTCCTTCCTCAGCAGGGCTCTGAAGGCGTAGGTCCTGCGGACCGTCTCGAACGCCAGGTCCTTGTCGACCCTCGGCTCGGTGAGCGTCATAGCGATCAGCTGGTTCGCGAGCACGCTCATCGGGTTCCCCCGGATCCTGTAGCTCTCGAGCTCCTCGACCATCGCCATTCGCGCGATCACGAGGCTCTCGGCCGTCTCAGGCGCCTCGGTCGTGACGATTGTCCCGAACGACACCGCGTCATGCTTGTGGCCGGACCTCCCGACGCGCTGGATCAGCCTCGTGACCTGTCTTGGCGAGTTGAACTGCAGTGTGAAGTCCGCGGAGCCGACATCGATGCCGAGCTCGAGCGACGACGTGCAGATGAGCGCCTTCAGCCTCTCCGACTTGAACTCGTCCTCCATCTGGACCCGGATCTCCTTCGAGAGGGAGCCGTGATGGACCCCGACCTTGAACCCCTCGTCCCAGAGGTGGTATCTGACCCCGAGCGCCTCGGCGTAGTTCCTCGTGTTCACGAAGAAGAGCGTGGACCGGTGCTGTTCGACGAGCTCCCTGCAGCGCTTCAGGCAGGCAATGTGCTTGAGGTCCGTCTCCAGCCTGTCGGCCAGGACCTTGTCCTTCGGGTCCTGGACAGGGCTCTCGACCGAGATGCGCATGTCCTTGACCGCGGAGACCTTGAGCACCTCGACCTCCCTGTCGGTCCCGGCGAGGTAGTTCGCGATCTCCTCGGCCGATCCGACCGTCGCGGATAGGCCTATCCTCTGGAACTCCCCGGCCAGCCGGACCAGTCTCTCGAGCCCCACCGCGAGCTGTGCCCCGCGCTCGTCCTCTGCGAGCTCGTGTATCTCGTCGATGATGACATGCCTGACGCTCGCCAGGTGCCTTCTGAGGTTCTTCCCGATGAACAGCAGCTGCAAGGTCTCTGGCGTTGTGATGAGGACATCGGGCGGGCTCCTCGATTGCGCCGCCCTCTCGGATGCGGATGTGTCACCGTGCCTCACGGCGACGACGAGCTCGACGCTCTCGCCGAGCTCCTTGAGCCGCACGAGGAGGTCCCTGTTGAGCGCGCGCAGGGGCGTGACGTAGATGCACCGGATGCCCTCGCTCTTCGACGAGGCGAGCATGTGCAGGACCGGGAGCATCGCCGCCTCGGTCTTCCCGATGCCAGTGGGGGCGACCAAGAGGAGATGCCGCCCGGAGAGGACCATCGGAACCGCCTTCCGCTGGGGCTCCGTCGGTTCAGTGATGCCCTTCTTGGTCAGGAACGCCCTCATCCGCGGATCTAGGGCGTCGAACTCGTTCATCCGGCGTGACCAGGGGTAGCCGTTGGTATAATACCTTCCGGCGGGCGTGCGCACGCGCGCGTGTACTGCCGCGCACCCGCGCTATCGCGTCAGGGGCCGACAGTTCTAATCTTGTTCCAAAGCACACTTATAGCAAAATGTTGGATTGTCGCAGTCAGTAGGTGGTTGATGAACATATATGTTCATCGATTCACAGAGAGCATCGGGGGAGTGAGATGAGAAGAAATCTTCAATCTGTGCTAGTTGTGGGAATACTTGTGTTGGCTGCGTTCTCGGTCGTCGGCATCGTGGCTTCTGCGAAGCCCAACATGCTCGGTGATCAGCTCAAGAGCATCGAGGAGCCGAAGGCGGATACAACGCAGACATGGACCGTCATAGTCTACCTCGACGGGGACAACAACCTCGAGTCGTACGCCATCCTCGACTTGGAGGAGATGGAGTCGATTGGCTCGAAGAACGGCGTGACCGTGCTTGTCCTCATGGACACCCTGTCATACTTCGACACGAAGGCGCACTGGTACATCGTGGAGCCAGGCTCCGACCACGTCAACGTCTCGGATGGCAGGAACAGCTGCGACTGCGACAAGGTCGTCGGCAGCTGCCCAGGCGAGCTGAACATGGGGAGCGGGGCGAACCTCGATTACGCCGTTGAGACGGCTGTGAAGTACGCTCCGGCCGACAACTACCTGCTCGTCCTCTGGGACCACGGCGGTGGCTGGAAGGGCGTCTGCTACGATGACTCGTCGCCGTACATCAACGGGTTCGAGGACAGGCTGTCCACCAACGAGACGGCCGACGCGCTCATGCTGGCCCAGACCAACATCAGGGCGTCCGGCATAGACCCGGACTTCCAGATCACGATACTGGCCTACGACGCGTGCCTGAACGGCATGGTCGAGGTCGTGTATGAGAACAGGTTCGTCGCGAAGTACATGGCCGCGTCGATAACGTTGATCCCGGGCGACGGATATCCGTACGACAAGATCCTCGAGAACCTCACCCAGGTCCCGAGGCTCAGTGCCGAGGAGTTCGGCAAGAAGATCGTCGACGCGTATGTTGAGTACTACTCCGTGTGCGCCGGTGCGGGCATCAACTACTTCGGAGATGTCGAGCTCTCGCTGTTCGACCTGTCCAAGGTCGGCGCGCTCGTCACTTCCGTCGACGCACTCGCGACCGAGCTCATCAAGGGCGGGTACCTGGACGACTCCAGCTACAGGGGCGCTATCGAGTCCGCGGAGTCCCAGACACCGAGGATAGAGTACATGGGCGAACACTTCCCGTTCGTCGACCTCGGCTCCTACGCGACGCTGCTCGGCGAGAAGATCCCGGCGCTCAAGACGCTCACCGACGCTGTCGTCTCTGGCGTGACCTCGACGGTGGTCTACTACAACTTCGTCTCGACCGACTCCGGGGCGATCATGAAGACGACCGGCATGACGGTCTACTTCACATGCTGCTGGTACTACCTCAGCCCGTACTACCCGCTGATCACCGAGGAGTCCCTCACCGAGGCGGGCGTGTTCCTGGTCTACGGCATGATGGACTTCGTGGTCGACACGAACTGGGACGAGTTCGTCTACACCTTCTCACAGGTCTATGTGATGGAGGAATAGGCGCACCAGGCAAGCTCAAACATCATTCATCGGGGGGAATCGGGGGCCTCCGGGCCCCCACACTCTTTTTCTATCTACTCGATGGCGCGCTGACCGGGCCGCTTGGTGCATCCGTGGTTCTTGAGCCTTTCCACAGGCGCTTTCGCAAGATTCTAGAGTTGTACCAAAACGGATATTTAGCGCAACGTAGGATGGGCGCACTGGCGAGGGGGAAACCATGAAGAACCTGCATGTCAGAGTAGTGGCTACTGCGCTTGTGTTGATTGTGACGATGATGATGGCCAGCACGCTTGTGCTGGCTAAGCCGGTCGCGACGGCTCCTTCAGCGAGCAGCGTCGCGCCTGCGGATGAACCGACCGCTGACGCCGAGTGGACCATAATGATCTACCTGGACGGCGACAACTCCCTTGAGTCTGCGGCGTTCACCGACCTAGTTGAGATGGAGAAGATCGGTTCCACCGCGGGCGTGAACGTCATCGTCCTCATGGATACTATGGATGCGATCGATGGGACGCACTGGTACTACCTAGCACCGGGGAGCGACCACGTCCTCGACGACGGCACCAACATGTGCGATTGCGAGGCGATCGCTGGGGATCATCCCGGCGAGCTCAACATGGGTGACGGGAAGAACTTGACATACTTCATCGAGACGGCGGTGGCCTACGCTCCTGCCGAGAACTACATGCTGGTCCTCTGGGACCACGGAGGCGGCTGGTGGGCCATATGTGTGGACGACAGCTCGCTCCTCCCGAGCGGCAGTGCGGACCGCCTGTCGATGGATGAGACCACGGCTGCGGTCGAAGCGTCCGGGGTCCACCTGTCGGTCATCGGCTACGACGCGTGCTTCATGGGCATGGTCGAGGTGGCCTACGAGAACAGGGACATCGCGGACTATAT
>Ga0315287_10000499_pt1 | contig 34425 bp, 44 predicted proteins | sample YL17G11_0_MG_FD_205037 | JGI IMG/M metagenome (GOLD analysis project Ga0315287, IMG submission 205037) | Sediment microbial communities from Yellowstone Lake, YNP, Wyoming, USA - YL17G11_0 | ecosystem: Environmental > Aquatic > Freshwater > Lake > Sediment | place: USA: Wyoming | collected...
CTCACCTCCTTGCCCGCGAGGGCGAGTATGCCACAAAACATACCACAGTCTTCTACGATAGGGCGTCTGTTTGCACCTCGTTTTGGATCGAGTTCGTCCAGGTATACGCCCTTAATGCAGGTCGCCACGATCTCCCTTTCCATCGTTGCTCGTGCCGTAAACACAGCTGGGAAATCGACCCGTATGTGGTTCCAGTACCCCATCCCTCCCTTTACGCATCCGACGCAATTGTTGTTGTTGTACCCAAGATCATACATGGCTGGCCGCTTGATCCCGCTTGCGTGCAGCACCCTGTGTGCGTCTTCTTTTGTCATCCTCTTATCCACTAACGGAAACACGTGCTCCATAGATGCCATGGCTTCCCTTATCCTGTCGCATCGGTTCTGCTCTGCTACGTCCATCCCCCATACATAGCGCAGTGGTTCTCTCTGCTCCATCTCCCACTCCATTCGTATACGCCGCTTCAGTCTCAGAGAACAAGCCGCACCTCCTGCTCCATTGATGTACCCCCTGCCGCCAGACATCCGGCAAGCGGTCTCAACGCATTTGTAAGGGCTCTGTAGCACCGTGATCCGTTTCCCAAACCACTTCTCACAGTCCTGTACGAACCTCATTGTATCCGGGTGCTGGTCATCTATGTGCGTGTAGATGATTTGGTCTATGGCGTCTACTAACAGCTTTGTCGCCACAGCAGACGAGACCCCCGCAGAGAACCAAGCAATTGTTCTACGCGGGGTCATGCGTCCCCCTTGCCCGCGAGGGCGGTACGCATGTAGAACACCACGTCCTCGATGGCGAACTTCACGGCCCCCTTCTTATCCGCGTAACTTGCGAGGTCGTCTACCCCATCTTGCAGCGCCCCGCGCAGGCGCTCTATTTCTTGTCCACGCGCCTCGTTCTGCTTCCACAGCCCGCAGTCCTCGCACTCCTGATCGATAGATTTCTGTAGTGCGTCTCGCTCGGCGCGCAGGTCTTTGTTCTCAGCGCGCAGCCGCTCCAGATCTCCTTCTACGTCCAGCGCCCGCAATGATACACGGGCACGAAACTCTAACTCTTCCCTTGGCATTATCATGCGTCCTCCTTCTGCGTCAGCCCCCACAGAGCCAGTATCCGCAACAACGCTGCGAACGGTGCCGGTTCCAGATAGATCGTGTTTGTTATCTCCAGGCCGTTGCTGGTGGTCAGCACCACCCCATACCCATCGTATTCCGCATATGCTCCGTCACCGAGGTAGACTTTCGTATCAGTCATGCGTGCTCTTTCTCGCCCTCGCGCGCGTCGATCACCTTCGCCAGCACCATCAACGATCTATGTCCAACGTTCTCATAGATCACCGTGGCCACCTCGGATATCTGGTCCAGCCACCACGTCCAGCTCTTGATCACGTAGTGCAATTTCACGATCTCGTCGTCGATCCCGTGCCACGACGAATCAAAGAGCCCAACCGAGATCAATAACCACTTGCGCGTCAGGCCGGCCAGCGCACGCAGCGCCGCACGCGCTTCTTCTTCGGTGAACAGGTGCTCGAGCACCTCAATGCTCACCACCGCGTCCCACTGCCGCGGCGCCAGCTTGTCGAGCTCGTCGTATCGCAGCTGCCACGTTTCGTAATCGGCGAGCTCGCGCCCGAGCAGGCAAGGATCCGCCTCGGTGGCCGAGCACTGCATGTCTCGGCGCCGCATAATATCGAGTAGGTGCCCGCGGCCGGCAGAGCAGTCGAGTACCTGCTCGCCCTTCTGCATGTGTTCAAGGAGCAGCTGCGCCGCCGCCATTGCTCGAGCGTTGTCGTTCGGGCAGTTCCCGTAGTGCGAGTGCTCGTGCATGTGGGTGTACTGCTTCACCAGCTCGTCGTGCGTCATAGCACCTCCTTGCGCGCTACCTTCGGCCACGCGTCGATCGTGGACCGCGGGTTCAGATTGATGACCGTTGGCGCGGTGGGCTGGCACCTAAGATATGCGGCCAGTTCGCGCGTGTCCCGCACCCATTCGTGGTGCCGTCCCTGCATGCCGATGGTGCCGTCGTCGACCGCCGTGACGGCGCCAAAGCCCGCCGGGCACCGCGTACCATCGGCGTAGTACGGGGCATCGAATGGTCCGTACCCGTCTACCCCGAGCAGAAAGACGCGTGCCGCCCCGAGCTTCCATGCGAGCATGATCGCGCTCGTCATTACTGTCGTGCACACCCACAGCTCGTCAGACTCGCGTGTGATGTGCGAGAATTCAGGTTCCTTGCACCTCGAGAACTGGCGCAGCTTGTGGTGATGCGCCCATGCGTAGGCGGTAAGCATGCGACGCGTCCCCGACGTCTGCAGCACGATCGTCGTGTCCTCGCCATACGGGATATGCCAGTAGTCCTTGTAGAGGCACCCGTCTGCCCATAGGTGATAAGCCGCGTTCGGTATCTTGGTGATCGCTCCGTTGCACGCGATTACGGTGCGTCCCTCGAGCAGGCCCCAGTCGAAGTCGAGCAGCGACGAGCCGAACCCACAGCATAAGATGTCTGCGCCGAGGTGCCTCCCCCAGTGTTCGCTAACCGAGGGGACTGTGATCACGGTACTCATGTTCACGCCCCCCACGCCGTCCGCCTGATCTGCCGTGCGACAGTCTCATGCTTTTCCTTGGCCGAATCTCGCACGTAGTCCCGCAAGCCATCAATGGCATGCCGCGCCTCGTCCAGCTCTGAGTGCAAGTCCGCCACCTTCGCCGCCGTCAACATCCCGCAGATCGCCATGCCGGCCACCGTCCCAGCTACCAGCGCACCCCAGATTCCTACAATCCACCAGAACATTGTAATCTCCTTATCGTTTTTGGTTATGCAGCCGCACCAGGTCCACGACGGCCACAGATAATGGAAACCGCCTGGCCGACTCTTCCGCCATCCATGCGCGTGCCAGCAGTTCCGCAGCCGCTGGCGATACTATTTGTCCCTGCGCCTCCCAGCGCCGGCATTCAATCAATTTCCAGTTGCCACCAGGTAGGTGGATCTCTATCCGCGCCTCGAGCGTGTCCACGTGATAAACGACACGCAGCCGCCGAAACGAGCCCGCGTCCCACCAGTACACCTTCCGTTGATACGTGCCCACGTGATCCACATGGTGCCGCCACAGAACCCGAAAGCTCGTCTTCACGTACAAACCTCTACGACTACAACCACACGTCCGCCACGCATCGGTTTGCACCACGTTGTCGTGTGCGTACGGATGCACGAGTCATCGTCGATAGTGCCGGCTCGCGTGAGCGCGTCGAACACGACTTTCTCGACGTTGTCGCTATCGCGTCGTCGAGCGTCCGGCGGGTACAAATCCATCGTGACTCGCACCGCGCCGTGAACTCGTACGCCGCGAGCCGCAAGGAACGCCATGTACACAGACGAACGGTACGCCGCGATCACCGGTAGCGTGTAGCGCTTGCCGTCACGACGCATACCGTGCTGGTGGTTCCCGCTTGCCGGCGGATATGGTAGTTCCATGCGCATGTCATTCACCTAAAACGGTATTTCGTCGCCAACTGGTGCAGTCGCCGCCGTCGGCGCCGCCGCGGTGGCTTCCTCGTAGTCGTCGCCGGGCTGGCGATCCATAGGCGGCGCGGCAACCGGGCCTACAGCGACGAGCTGCTCGACGCTGTTTGCGACGATGTCCGTCCATGCACTCGGCGTGCCGTCTTGCCGGCGGCCTTCCTTGACGCTGACTTTGCCGGACACGATGACGCGTGCGCCAGCAGTGCAGCGTTGTAGCGACTTCGCCGCTTCGCCGAACGCGCTGATACGCACGTTGTCGAACCGCGCCGGGCCGTCCTTCGGTTTGAAACCTTCGACGCACACCACGGCATTGACGACAGAGCCGCCGTTGTTTAGCGTCTTTGACACGACGCCGCCTACAATTGATCCGCTGAGTAGCACTTGGTTCATCGTTCCACCTTTCGTATCACAGTTACCGTAAACGTCTATCGCTACACACGAGCCGCATCTGTGCGAACGACGCGAGCCGCGACGCTATCGAGCTGTCGATACCGTCGAGCGCACGCAGTCCGAGATACGACGTGACAACCGTCGGACGCTGCCAGTCGATGCGGCCAGCCAAGATCGCGAGCAGCAACGACACGCCGTGCTCTGTCTTGGCGATCGCCGAGATGTCGTCGATTAGCAGCACCCGGCGGCGCTGCAAGTCACTGACGATCATGTCTTCCGTCTCGTCGCCGCCGTTGTACGACGCACGCACCTTGCGCAGCACGTCTGACGCGACACGCCACGTCAGCCCCCACTCGCCGCTGAGCGCCGCAGCCATGTGCGTCTTGCCGCCGCCATTGCCGCCAGAGATGAACACGTCGCGCGCTACGCACATCGGCCGCTGCCAGAGCCACGCCGCATCGCAACTCGGATCGATGTCCGCACGGCGAAAGTCCGTCACGAGCGCGCCGACATACGCCGGCGGCACCTGGTAGCGCTGCTGGCGCTCGATGCACGTCGCCGCGTAGTCCGCCGCCGTCGGCACCGCGGACGCCGCCGCGGCCGCCACGTCCGGCGAGTTGTCTTGCATCAACCGGAATATGTTGATCGCGTCACCAACACTGTGCTCGATGCCGTCGTCGTCTCTTGGTTTCGGATTGTTCATGCGCCTACCACGTCCTTCCATTTGTCGCTTTCGTTCATCTCGCTGCGCCGGCCGGGGATAGGTTTCGACGCTGGCGTCGCCGGCGAGCGGTTGTCGTACTTGCCTTCGTCGAGTTCGTGTACCGTCGCCGGCTTGAGAAACCAGCCGACGTCCGCTATCCAGCCGCGTTCGCCACAGCCACTACAGAACGCGCTGGCGGCCATGCGGCGCAAAGACGACTGCCAGTGCTCGCGGAAGAACGCTTCGCGCCAGCAAGCAGCTAATGCGTTCTGGCGCGGTCCTAGGCTTTTAAGGTGAGCGAAAGGTGCGCCGAGAGCGTTCCAGGTCGTCACGAATTCCATGACAAGGCCGCTCGACACCACACACGCCGGGTCTTCTATGGCGGTGTCCGCGCCTATAACGCTAGCATCACCGGGTGCGGTGTAGGGGGGCTTGCTTCTAGTAGAACTAGCGATGACGGCATCCGGCCGGCTCCTTCTAGAAGACGGAAGGCATGATTCGGTATCGCTTTGGCAATGCGGTGGCAATGCCATGGCATTGCGTTGGCATACAACTGGCGTTTTTGAGCTACCAGAGCGCTTGTCCCATCGCTTGTTGGCGTTCTCGCGCTGCGCCGCACTATGCGTCTCCTGCCGGCGGCGCTCGCGCAGCAGACGCTTGTTATAGACGCGTCCGTCTCCGTCGCACTCAAAGCACGCCATAATGAGCGGCCTGGCCACGCGCCACTCATCTGGCGACATGCGCGTGATGCGCCGCAGCAGCTCGTCGTCCTCCGGCAGATACCCCTGCGGATCGCCAACCCACGCCGCGCAGAGCAGCAGCACGTACGAGCCGATCTCCGCCGGCGTCATCGCCTGCACCTTGGGCGACGAGACGAAGTCCTTGGGGTAAAAACTGAATGCGGGGCTGAGCTCGGTCATTGGTTTCTTTTCCTCACCTATCTCTTCGCCGCCGTCCATGTCACGCCTACCACCGTGCTCGGTTTTAGGCTCGCGCTCACCATGACAACTCCGCTGCCTCTGTAAACCAGTCTTGGTAAACGACAGGGAATGCGGCATCAATCAGTCTATTTGCGGTTTGTGTCTTGTTTGAAAAAACATCCAGGAGCGGCTCAAACAACTTGATAGGCCAAAAGTACTGAGGAACGTTTTCTTCCTTTTTACCGTTGACGAAGCTGGGGTATTTATTATTTGGATGTATGTAACCGTCAACAATGGCCGCGTTGAGCACGCTAATATCTGCCGACACCCAGTCTTCTATTCTGTTTGTTGTTCCATTACGGCAGCCTGGCGTGTTGGTCCAGTCATGTATCGTGTAATAGATGCGTTGTTTTGTCTCTTTGCCAAAACGAGTTAGTGCATTGAATCTATAAACCTCAAGTCCATACATTCTGTTTTTTGTGTGCCGTTTGTGTTTTATCTCGTGGTGCTGGCCTGGCGCTGTCCATATGGTGATATCTGGGAGGGTAAGTGTTTTCCATTTACCATCGAAATAAAACGCCGCAGCCGACGATGATCTTTCAATTTGTAACGGCGTGAACATTAATCCTATATTTGATGCCAGCATGCAGAAGTTACGTTCCCATGTCTGTCCCAAAATTCTGGCGCTCGCGTTGTTTTCCCAATGTCCTTTTTCCAATTACATTTCCTCCGACAATCTTTGCATTCCAACGCTATAGTATTTGGCGTCAAGCTCACAACCCCAGAATATACGCTCCGCGTTCTTTGCCGCTACAAGCGTGCTTGCCACTCCTCCAAACGGATCTGCAATCAACTCTCCCTTCGTTGAGCACGTAGTAATAAGATCGGTAAGCAACTCGACTGGTTTCTCGGTTGGATGACGCTCGGTATTTACGCGGTCTACTTCAAAAACGTCAGCTGTACGCACGAACAGCGTTGGAGAACCCTTCACTGCGTGTAGTATGCGTTCGTGCTTGGGAGCAAACGATCCTTTGAGATCTCCCATGCCAGTATTATTCTTCACCCATACCAACGATCCTCGCAGCGAGTACCCGGAGAGTGCGATGGCCGCGCGCATCTCTGGCTCGTTAGCCCAGCAACAGAAAACAAGGACATGTGAGTTATCAGCCATCTTGGGGAGCATGGAGGCGAGCATTGCCGCCAACTCGGCTACGCTTTCATCCTTGCCGTCGTGTTCTATTTTTTTCTGCTTGCACGGTTGCCTAGTGTCCAGTCTATAGTTGCTTTGGTATTCCATTCCGTATGGTGGATCGGTGAGCAGCACAGTCACTGAACCGTCCTTCAGTGTTTTTATATGGTCGCGCCAGTCTCCACACATCCAGCATTTCTTGAGCGACACCAACTCTAAATCGAGATTGGCAAAAAACTCGCGTTCGTACTCTTCGATCTTCCGCGTGTCCCAAGATGCTCCACCAGCATTATTCTTAAGCCACTCTTTAAAGGTGGAAATGTGCTCTTCCAGCACTTCATCCGTGGCGTCCATCTTCGCAATAATAGCCTTCACGCGAGCGATAACCGCTGCTACGGTACGTGGTGAAAATTCGTGTGTATCAAGAAACCTATTGACGACCTTGGTTTTATCAAGAAACAATCCACGCAACTCTTCGTCTGCGCCGTCCAGCGCAGCGTCGAACTCTTTGACCTTCCCTACCCAGTGCTTCGTGTCGGCGACACTCCACGACTTGTCGTCCGTTCCATTGATCATGTGCATGACGAGCAGCGGCCAGAGCACCGCGTCGGCGGTGGCGATCTCGGCGAGGTGCTGGGACTTCGTGAGTAGACTTGTAATATCAATGTGACAAGTGCCGAGTGCTACGACTACCTCGGCAGCTTGCCGGTATAGGCTCACGTTCTGCTTCAGCCTACCTATCTTGTGCGCGTACTCTGCGAGCCCTTCGCCCTTCTTTCCTTGCGCGAGCGGCACGGCCTTGAGCGCGTGCATGCCGATCTCCAGCGGAGACAGCTCGCCTTGGTTGTTCGAGAGCACTAGCTCCATGAAGGCCGTCGCGTCGTCGAGAGATTCCACCCATGCCCATATTTCTGGGAGATTTGCCTTCTCTGCTGCACGCTTGCGGTGGTGTCCGCTGATGAGTTGGTAGCGATCGACGATTGGACGAACGTGTACCGCGTGCTTCTCGTGGTAACCGTCCTTAAGATTGGCGGCGATACCATCGATAACGTCGTCTCGAAACACAAGACGCGGGTTATCTGGATGGTCATCGATTAAATCGATGGCGATTTTCTCGAGCCGAACCTGGTGTTCCAAGGTCTGGGTCTCATTGTCTACGTTCATCTCGTGCGTCATATGCCTTAAAGCCTCTCGTCCTGCGTACCAAACAAAAACCTCGAAAGCGCCTTGCCCGTGCCGACGCCACTGCCCTTTTCAATACTTGAGATGAACTCACGCACCTTAGAGCGCCATTTTAGAGAGAGGTCATTTTTGTAGATTCTACACACAATCGCATAGCGCGACTCATGCCATGCAATCAATGCCAGTCTTCGATTCTTGATATCTTTGGTGCGCTTCTCTGCTCGCGTTGATGCTGTGTGTTTGCTCATGTTTTATTCGTTTTCTGTGAGATGTTGAGAAGATAACATTTTCCACCAACGCCGCCCAAATGGAGCGAATTCATCACCAGGAAGGTATTGTTGATTTGGGTCTTCTCTTGGACTGTCTTTGCTGTGCAAATACAATGCGGAAGCAACTCCGTACAGGCCCTCAAGAGAAATACGCCTGTCTCTATTAGAGAGCAGTTTGGCTATATAGGGGTTGTCCTGCGACAAAACAATCCTTCCACAATTTCCGGAGCTGTCGTGCCTGTGAAAAGCCCCAAGGCCCCATTGGTCAGAGTAGTTATCCTCAAACGCTATCTTGATACCTCTCATTGGGAGCATTCTGCGCGCTGGTCCATCTTTGTTCTCTTCGCCATCGAGTGTCTTTCCGTGGGGCTTGCTGGATTTCTTGCCTGGAAGTTTCTTTGTGTGTTTTGGTGGACGTGCAGGTCGTAGCGTTTGAGGAAGACAGTCATTCAGCCGCATTTCAATATCTGAAAGATTCATGTCCATACTGGCGTTGACGCATTGATTAATAATTGGGAGTAGGATTAGCTCCGTCTTGTGCTCAAGCTCTTCGGCGCGCTGGTCATGGTATATTCCATCCTTAAAACGAGAGAGTTCCCAGTGTCCGCAAAGCGTTACTCGCGCGAACAGACGGCGCAGTCCACTGCCGACATCTCCACAACCAAACGTAGACCTTGGCATAATTACACGATGTTGATATCCAACATGAATTTGGTAGAGAGTGCTCTTGGGGTCAACGAGAATACCACCGTGTACTTTGGCGACAACTTTGCCTCCAATTCGTACCTCCCCAGAGACGGGAGTGTTGAGGTCTGGATCTTCAATGCGTTGTATGTTTGCCCCGTTGATCGCAATAGTTTTCCCGCTAACTATTGCCGGTTGAAATATCTGGCCAAGCTCAGTGATGGTCTTGTCGATCTCGGATACGTTCGGGCGTTTCCATCTGAGGTTGGCGATAACGATAGTTGTACCAGTCGGCGTGGTGATGTGTCGTTCCCAAACTGGATCATCAATATCCCAGCTGTTGCTTTCTATTACCGTGGGCCAGTCAACAAGCATGCGCATTCGTCCGTCTTTAGATGTGCTGTGTACGATCAGGCTGTCGGCAGCGCTAATAGCCTGGTACTTCATGCCGATGCCGAACCTACCGATGCTAGTTGTTGCTAATTCCTGGTGATCTCCGAGAGACACAAGAGAGGCTTGACATCTCTTCAGTACGCCAACCCCGTTATCGCTCACAGACACTTTGTCTTCCGCTATCTTTATATCAATGCGTGTTGCCCCGGCATCAAACGAGTTGTCGATGGACTCCGCAAGGAACGTTATATACGAGCCACGATCCTTACGTATAGATTCAAGGAAGTGGGTTTTTGGGCTAAGATTCACTGTTTTTCAACCTCCCGCATCATTCTCATGGCTTGTGTTTTGAAGTATATGCCGACCGACCTCTTCTGCTCAATCGTCAGCTTTCCCCAACACTTAGTGAGGATGTCCTGGATCGCAAAGACACACTCATCGTCTGGAGCGAAGTCCGGTTCGTCTGGTTGAGGGATCGGAGCGTCATCTTCGTCGTCATCCTCTTCCGGCTCCGTAGACGCCTCTTTGCGCTTGATGCTCTTGAGGAGTCCCGTCGTCGTGGCAAGTGTCTTCGTCTCGCGGTTATCGGCCATGTACCGCGCGCGGCTCTCCTCAGTAACGGCAGCGACGCGCTGGTAGATGTGCGACTGCTTCTTGGTGACGCCGAGGTCTGAAAGTGTCTCCAAAAACGGTTCCGCGCAGGAACCCTTTTTTGGTCGGCCTGCGTCACCCAGCCTGCGCTCACCGCTCTCCGCCATCGCCTTGAGGATCTCGCCCGCGCGCGCCTGCGTCTCGATCACAATCTCAGCGAGATCGTTCTGCGCGTCTAAGCTCATTCCCACCTTCTTGGCGTAATGGCGTAGCGCATCGGCTTTATTGCTGATTTGGTTACATTCGTTTATTGATCTAGCCTTGGCGATTTCCGCTCTAGCCGCTGAAAGGCATATCAATTCCTTACTCTCTTTAGCTTCTTGCATTTGGCTTTGCCTTTTTACTTTTTGAGAGATCATAGTCTCTCCTCCTGCGTCCCGAACAAAAACCTACTCATCGCTTTGCCGTTGCTGACGCCGCTACCACGCCGCGGCTCTTCGCGTTCGTCTTCCTCGACGCCGAGCGGCTTGCCAGCCCACGCCGGGGACTTGCGTTCGCTCGCGCCGACGCGCTCCTCGCTCGGCTTCGAGTTGTCTGTGCGCGACGCCGTCCAGCGGTGACCCTCGTCGCTCTTCTGTCTCCACCGCGCCGGCCAGAAACCGCGGTCCATCTGGTCGAGTCTTGTGGCCGCTACCTGAGCGTCGTCGATATCCTGGATGCCCGTCTGCCGCATCCCTTGTTGGCATTCCCACTCGTACTGCCGGCGCGCTCGGCTGTCGGCGCTCGACTGGATCGAGTACAGACGGCACTCTTCCATCCACGTCATAGACTGCGGCGAACTCTCGCGTTCGACGTACTGGACGCGCTCGCGTACCTGCGGCACAAGACGCGCAAGCTCGTCGCGGTTCGCGTACAGCAGAAAACCACCCATGCACAGACAGATAGCCATCACGAAACCCTTCACGCTACACCTCGCTTTCCCTATCAACGAGTTCCTCATCCGTCACGGACTCGGCCACCAGATCGATCTCGAGTTTTCCCACGATGATATTGACGATCTCCTCCAGGTTGTCGAGCCGCGCCCACATGGCGCTCATGTCCTTGCGGTTTTCGCGCGTCATCGCTGCACCTCGACTTCCACGGGGATGAGTCCGGCGCGCAGATCCCCAAGGCGCTGGAACGCCGCACGCGACAGATCGATGACACGTCCGCTGCGCACGAGCCGCTTGGCCGGGCCGCGATCCGTCACGGTGCACGTCACCGAACGCTCTCCGCTACGCACCACGACACGCGTGCCGAACGGCACATCCCACATCGCGCACGTCAGAGCCGCGTCATTGAGCGGCTTGCCGTTCGCCATGAGCGCGTTCGGGTTCGCCTTGCTCACGCACTCGGATCTCGAGTACCAACTTGCCTTGCCGCTGATCGCGCCGCCGTCGCCAGCCGCGTCGGCATTCGGCAGCGTCGTGTATGCATACGCCGCCGCGACGCCGAGCGCGCAGAAACCAACGAACCCCACCCACGCCGCGATATCAATAGCTTTCTTTTCCATTTTCTTCTTCTCCTTCTCTCCTAAGAAACCTGATCTCCTCAACCCACACACTCACAAGATAGGCGGCCGGCGTGCACGTAGGCGACACCGGCCGCCAAAAAAGGAGTGGTTCATGCGCTGCTTCGCAGCGTCTCGCGCAGCGACGCGACGTACGAGTCGTGGCCGCCGAAATACTCGAGCACGTCGGCGAAGTCACTCGGCGACAACGCGCGTGCGAGCACATCACGCACCTGGCTGCGCAGCAACCCAACGTCTTGATCCCTGCACGTCATGATGGCGAGAATGGCAAGTCGGAACAGGTGCTGCTCGTCCAGCGCGATCACTGCGGTGGGGACTTGTGGCGTCTGCATTACCTCAGTCATGCCGCACGTCCTTCCTTCGCGCGCTGGTCCGTGTCAGCCTGGTCCTCGGCCTGGCGCATGGCGACGTGGTACGCGGGCTCTACCGCACGCAGCGTCGAGCGCACCCAGTCCGCATCCATCTCCGACACCGCACGCGGCGCCGGTACGCCGTTGCGCTGGCTGAACTCGGCGAGCAGCTTGCGCGCCTCGCCGCCGTCGCCGTGCGCCAGGTACAGCAGCTCGGTGCGCAGCTGCGTCTGCTCGGGCGTGAGCGTGGCGGCCGGCGCGGGCTTGGCAACTGGTACTGGGCCGGGTGCGACATCCCACGGCGCGGTGTTCGCGTCCGGCGCTGTGGCCGCGACGGGGGCCGCAACGGCGTCTCCTGTGTACAGCCAGTCGCGCACAGGCGCGATCCACTCGCCGTTCGGACGGCTGACGATCTGGCTGTCGACCGCGCTGCACCTGCTCTTGCTCACCGTCATGGTGTGCTGCAGGTCGATGTCGCACACCAGATCGAACTCGTACTCCATGCCGTCACGCTGGATAGGCTTGAGCCCGATCTTGCGCGGCACCATCTTGCCGCGTTCGTTCGGCTCCAAGACGTACTCGGTCTTGGAACGCATGGTCACGATCAGATGGCACGGGCTCGTCAGCATCGCGTCGACGAGCCCGCGGTGCTGTGGCGTTACATTCTTCCACGCGGTGAACCTATTCGCGTCGCCACTCGTGGACGCGCGGTCCACCTGGTCGAGCGCGCCGCCGGAACCCTCCCACGCGTGCGAGAGCGAGTCGATCACCAGCACGTCGTATCCGGCCGCACCCGCCGCCCTGATGGCCTGCGCGTAGGTGCTCGGCGAATACTGGCCAGGCAGCAGGTTCAGGTTGTCCCACTGCCAAATGGTGCCGTCGGGCTGCTTGCCGGCGTACTTGGACGCCGTCGAGTTCTCGGTGTCGATCACCGCCACCTTGCCGCCGGGCGCAAGCGCAAATGCGAACGTCAGCGCGGTATACGTCTTGCCGCTACCGGCCGGTCCGTCGAGCGCGAGACGCAGACGATTCTGTTTGCGAGAGACTGGCGTAAACATGCTACACCTCCCTACGCGGATCGCCGCGGTACTCGGCTTCGCACACGAGCGCCTCGGCGTCGGCTGCATCCGTGTCGTCGGCGTCGTCGCCGCGGATCTCGGCGTTCAGCTTGGCAAGCGCCGCCTTCGCCGCATTACGGTTCGCGTACGCGACGCTCTGCAGCGTTGTATCTGCGTCGTACTTCTTCTCGATCTCGACGATCTTTTCGCGTCTCTCTTCGATCTCAATGCGTACGCCTCGTATCGCGGCGGCGAATGCGTTGCGGCTGTCGTACAACATTTCGATGTCGTGCTGCGCCTTCTCGATAGTCTCGCGGTGCAGCGCGATCTCCTCGGCGCGTTCGGCACGCCGTTCCATGCGCGCGGCCTTCGCCGCCGCCTGCGCCGCGCGATACGCCTTGAGCGCCTCGCGGGCCGCCTTCGCTTCGTCCGCCGTGATCGTTCTCTTCTCAAACATAACCACTCCTTCTGCGCCTACTGGCGCTCTGCCTTTTCTTTGCGCTCGCGCTCGGCGTCCAGTCGCGCGTACTCGCGCTCCAGCGCCGTCTCGCGTCGCGCTACATCCGCTCGCTCGCGCTCGATCGCGTCCGCGTTCCAGGATCTGTCGCGTGATCCAAACCACCCGTCTTGCATGAAACCTCCCCACGCGGCCGCGCATGTCTAGCGAGCGCACCAGTGGTGTACCCGAGCACGCGCTCGAGTACGTGCACCCAGTACGCGCCAGGCGTGCGCTTGCCGCATTCCCAGAGCGACAGCGCCGACGGCGAGCAACCAACCGCTTTCGACAACGCGCGTAGTGTGAGCCCCATACGTACGCGCTTTGCTCGGATGCGTTGGCCTAACATCGTCGACACCGTCTAACTCTTTTCACTCTCCGTGCGGCGTCGCGACCATTGCGCGTACGTGTCCACCGCACACGCACTCAATCTATTGGATTTCGTGACGATTGTCAACAGCATTTTTGGTTAAAAGCAAAAAACCTATTGAGTGCGAACGCGTTTTCAGGTATCGTGGATGGCGGTCACCGTGTGATCATCGTCTAGACGAAGGAGGGGAGTGCGTATGACGAGATATGGCGATATCAGACGGATGACGTGGAGGGGGCGGTTGAGTGAGAAATTCTACGTGCGTGTGGTGGACGGCGAGCACAGCACGTGGAAACATAGTGTATTGATAGCGAATACCACCACCCATAGATATTTTAGTTGACGACCACGCCTACGTGTAGTAGTAGTAGTGGCATGCCTGAAGAGCAGGATGTTGCAGGTACGGCAGAGACGAACGCAGATTTCGTCCGGGACGAGCAGGGGAGATTCGTCCCTGGTCACTCGGGCAACCCTGGGGGCCGTGCGCCTGGCATACCCTCGCTGACGGCGATCCTACGTCGGATCGTCAACTCGCGCTTCAACCCGCTCAGCCCCGAAGACCTGCGCACGCAGGGCGAGGTGCTGATCGAGGCGGCGATCGATCACGCGCGCGGGGGGAATGCGAGTTTCTTCCAGCAGATCCTGGACCGGCTCGACGGCAAGGTGCTGGAACGGCTTCAGACGAGCTTCGGCCCTGGCTGGGAATTCGTCTTCGAGCCGCCGCCCGAGCCACCCGCGGCGATCCCTGCAGCGGCACCCGAGCAGGGAGGCGACGAATGATTGGCATCATGCCCATGCTCGTCCCATCGGGTTTGCGTGGGCGGCGCACCGTCGGCCGGAAGCAGATCCCATTCTTGGCGTCGCCGGCGACCTTCCGTGCCTTCGTTGGCGGCCGCGGTTCGGGGAAAACGTATGCCGGCACTTACGCCGCGTTGGCCGAGGCCGGGCGCCGGCGCTGCATTGGCGCGATCGTCGCCCCCACTTACCCGATGGTGACCGACGACGTGCTCCCGGTGTTTGAGGAACTCGCGGGGCTGCTGCTCGCGCACCTCAATCGTTCGGACATGGCCGCGGACCTCATCAATGGCTCTCGGATCCTCTTTCGATCAGCGAGCAACGTCGAGCACATCCAGCGTCTACGCGGGCTCAGCACGTCATGGGTTTGGATGGACGAGGCGGCACACGTCGCCGACGGCGACCAGGCATGGAAGATCCTTATCGCGACGCTGCGCGAGCATGGGCGCATGGGGCGCGCGTGGCTCACGACGACGCCGCGAGGCAAGGGCTGGATCCACGATCGATTCGTTGTCGCGCAGAATCCCGACTATGAGCTCTTCACCTCGCACACGCAGGATAACGAGTTCACCGCCGCGGACTACAAGAAGGCGTTGAAGGAGGCCTACGGCATCGGCTGGTTCGCCAAGCAGGAGCTCGCCGGAGAGTTCTGCGACCCCGAGGGCTCGCTCTTCCACCGCGAATGGTTCAAGGTCGTCGATCAGGCGCCCGAATTCGCGGTCATGTACCGCGGCTGGGATCTTGCCTGTACGACAAAGACGACCTCGGACTACACGGTCGGTGTCCTGATCGGGATCACGGCCGAGCAGGACGTCTACATCCTCGACGTGGTGCGTGGCCGCTGGGAGTGGCCCGCAGCCGAACGCGTGATCATCCAGACCGCGCTTCTCGACGGTCCCCAGGCGCAGGTGTGCATCGAGTCAGTGGCTTTCCAGCTCGCGGCGATCCAGAAACTGCATGAGGTGCGCGAGCTCGGGAACCACGTAATCAGCGAGGTCAAGGTAGAACGCGACAAGCTCTCGCACGCCCTGCCCGTGGCCAGCAAGGCGCAGGCCGGGAAGGTCTACCTCCTGCGCGGGGCGTGGAACTCGGCCTACCTCGACGAGGTGTGCACGTTTTGCGGCGATGGCAAGGGGCACGACGACCAGGTCGACGGCACGACGGTGGCGTATCGCGGCGCGACGGCGCCGATCTTCAGTTTTAGGACTTTCGACGATTGATGAGTGTACGAACTGCTGTTGCACATGTTCTGCAGGGCCTGGCAAAGAGGATCGGTGAGCGCGCCGTCCCCACGGAATACTTCCACTTGCCCGGCCCGTCAAATGCGAAGATCCCACTAGCGAAGTTCCTCGGTGATACCGAGAAGCTGCAGGATCCCTACACGCAAGTCGTGTGGGTCTATGCCGCGGTGCGCGCGATCGCCATGGCGGTTGCCGGGACGCCGCTGCGGCTCTACACGGGCACGGTCAAGGAACCGCGCGCGATTGAGGGCGGGTCGCTCTACAATCTGTTCGCCAGGCCGAACTCCTTGTGGTCTGGCTACCAGCTCATCGAGGCGACTTCGTCGTTGCTTGACCTGCATGGCAACGCCATGTGGGCGCTCAGGCGCGACTCCCCCACGGCAGATCCGATCGAGATCTTCGTGCTAGGCCATGACAACTTCCGGCCGGTGTTCCGCATGGGCACGTGGACGATCGACTATTGGACCTATCGCATCGACGGCAGCCACGACATTCGTTTCGAGACATATCAAGTCCTGCATTTCAGGAACTTTAATCCAACAAGCATGGTCTGGGGGCTGGCGCCACTTACTGTTGCACGTCTGACGGCTGATCAGGACTACGCTGCCGAGCAGTACAACAAGAGCTTCTTTGAGAACTCGGCGATCCCTGGCGGCATCATCACGTCGCCCGGGAACATAAGCGATCCCGAATGGGAAAAGCTCAAGGCCCGATGGTTCGGCAAGCACAAGGGCGTCAAGAATTCGTTCAACATCGCGGCGCTCTCTGGTGGCTCGAAGTTCGAGCCGATCTCCTTGTCGCACGACGACATGTGCTTTGTCGAGCTCGCCAAGTGGGACATGCAGAAGATCGCGACCTGCTTCGCCGTCCCCCCCAACAAGCTCGGGATCTTCGAGCACCTCGACAAGGCGCTCGACAAGGCTGTCGAGAAGGGCTTCTGGACGGACACGGTCAAGCCGCGCCTCAAGCTGATCGAGGACACGCTCTACTCGCACTTATTCATGCCGTACAACAACGGTGCCACGTGGAGTTCGTTCGACTTGAGCGGTGTCGAGGCGCTGCAGGAGGACCACGAGAAGAAGGCGGCCATCGCCGGGCAGTACTTTGGAATCGGTGTCCCGTTTAACGAGATCAACCGCGTGCTCGCGCTCGGCTTCCAGGATCAGCCCTGGGGCGACGACGGGTACATTCCTATTGGCATGGTGCCTGCTGGTACGGATCCCGATGCGCCGGCAGATGACAGCACGACGGACGAGCCGACGAAGTCCATCGACGTCATTACCCGCGACAAGCTCCCCCATACTCCGCGACAGCTCAAGGAATGGGAGGAACGCGAGGCGCGCCGCGACCCGATCGAACGGCGGTTCAACGAGTCGGCTCGTGTCTACCTCAACCGCGTCAAGCGCTGGCTCAAGGCCAAGCTCGATGGCTGGAATGGCACGATCACCGACCTGCCCGCGGACTTCCTCAAGCTCGCACCCGAGTTTGACAAGGACTTGTCCGCCATGGCCGGCAAGTACTACAAGCAGCTCGCCGTGTCCCTCGGCCCCATGATCGAGCGGCACATCCGCGAGGCGGGGAAGTCGTTCGATTTCGAGATCGGCCGCAAGGAGATCGTGCGGTTCCTCAGATCGAAGACCATGAAGATCGTTGAGAACATCAACAAGAAGGGCATCAACGAGGTTGTGCGCAAGCTCGTTGTCGAGGCCAAGCTCCAGGGGTATTCTATCTCGACCCTGCAAGAGAACGTCTTCACGTCCATGCGGGACTCGCGCGCACGAGCATTGACGATCGCGAGGACCGAGACCGCGCAGGCGGCCAACGGCGTCGAGCGCGAGTGCGAGGTTATTGCCGGCGTAAAGAAACACATGTGGATCTCGGCTAGAGACGAGGTCACGCGAGAAAGTCACCTGGCGTGCATGGCCCTCGGCGCATGGCCGATTGGCAAAGAATACCCCAATAGGTGCCTGTATCCGAGCGACGTCAATGGGCCACCTGGCGAAGTCATCAATTGTCGCTGTTCAATTATGGCGGTGAGCTGATGGCGAAGAGAAGTATCACCTGGCTTGGCACTGTAGCGACTGCCGTGGCGCTCTTGGCGACATTTACCACCGCCGTCGGTGGGTATTACGACGTACGCTCAAGAGGCGAGCAGACGGCGGTATCGCTATCCCAATTGCGCGAGCAAACCACGGCGGCGATCAAGGCTATCGCCGATCGGCAAGAGCGTTTTGAGTCAATCGCTCTGACACGCTGGGCGAAGGTAGACGATGTACTCGATCAGCTGCTCACCAAAGGCGTGCGCAACGAAACAAATATCGTCGCCATTCTCGAAGCAGTCAAAATACTGGCGGAGGATATAAAAAAAGTGGTGAAGTCATGAGCAACATAATTCACGACGGCACGCTGCTTAAAACTGCCGCAACGCAAGGAGCAGTAGTCATGGATAAGTTCGAACTACGAGACTGTGAAATCAAGGCCACGGGCGCGAACAATCGCGTTTTGAAGTTTGTTGGTTCCACCGCAATGCGCGATCGCTACGGCGACGAGGTCGCGGTTGAGGGTTGGGACACGAAGAACTACAAAAGAAATCCAGTGTTCCTTTGGGCGCATCGACGAGACCTGCTACCCATCGGCCGTGCGGTAAACGTCGTGCAGGATGGCGAGAAGCTCAAGTTCGATATCGAGTTCGCCCCGGCGGATATCAACGAGTTCGCCGAGCAAGTCTTCCAGCACTATCAACAAGGCTTCCTTAAGGGCGTCTCGGTTGGCTTCCAGTCGCACAAGAGCGAGCGCTTTGACGAGACAAGCGAGGAGGAGCTCAAGCGCAGGAAGACTAAACCGGATGTATGGCCGGGGAAGAAGTTCCTTAAGCAGGAGCTGCTCGAGCTCTCAGCCTGCCCGGTGGGTGCGAATCCCGAGGCGCTGATCATGAACAAGGCCCTCGAGGCAGAGCCGACGAATGACGAGCGTCGCGCGTTCGACGTGTGGCTTACCGATACGCACGAAGACACGCAGAGCCTCGAGGCCCCCGAGAACTGTGCCGAGAACCGCGAGTCGGTCGAGGACGCGCTTGCGGACGCCTGCGAGGAAGAGATCCCAGAAGTTACGGACGAAACCGAGAAGACGACCGAGGAGGCGACCGCGCCCACCCTCGACGATGTGATTACAGCGCTCACGCGCTTCGATGCGAGATTCGCGGATTTAGAGAAGAAGATCGATGGTCTCACGACCAAGACGGCACCACGGGGGCCACTATCCGACGCGCAAGCTGATGACGCCGCCGCCGGCGAAGGCGCTAAAGACGCCGGCGATGACGCTGGGACCGCGGACGGTGACAGTGACACTGATGTGGAGATCGTCGAGTGTAGTGACGACCTGATCGAGTTGGACCTTGGCGCCGAGGAAGACGACAGCACCGAGGAGTCCCTGTACGAGAGCGTCTTCGAGCACTGACAACACACAGCCTGAAAGGCTAGGAGAAACATGAAACTAACCAAAGACGAGTTTGGACAATTGGTCACGGATGCCGTGGCCAAGGCTACTGCGCCGATGATCGAGGACAACGCGAAGACTCGCGAACGCGTCACGGCGATCGAGAAAAACGGCAAGGCGTTGATTCCGCCGACTGCCGAGGATTGCGTCCCCCCCTCGTTGCCGGGCACGGCGTGCGACCCGATGGAGAAGCTGTTCGAGCAGCGGATCCGCGAGGCGCAGGACAAGGCGCCGTCGGACCTACCGCCCCCCGACAAGTTCTCGATCATCCGCTTCCTGAAGGCGCAGGTTCAGCGCAACCCGGCACTCGCGCCTTACGAGTTTCGCTGCATGCAGAAGACCGCGGAGAAGTTCGCGGGTCTGCAAGAGAAGGCGATCGCGTGGGCGAGCGGCTCTGCCGGCGGATACTGGGTCGGAACCGAGTTTCTGCCCGAGGAGTTCATCGCCGTGTATCGTTCGGCGATGGTATGCCGTCAGGCCGGCATGCGCATCCTGCCGTGCACTGGCGCCCCGGTACTGATCCCGAAGGCGACGGCAGGCGGCACGGTGTACTGGCTCGCGCAGAACGGGTCGATCACCGAGAGCTCGCCGACGCCAGGCCAGCTGTCGTTGAGCCCGAAATTCGCTGCGCACCGCGTGCAGCTCAGCAAGTTCCTCGTCAATACGTCGGCCGGTGCGGCCGAGCAGATCGTCCGCGAGGACATGGCGAACGCATTGGCGGCCGCAGTTGACAAGGCGTGCATTGAGGGTCTGCCGACCACCGCTTCCCCGTGCCCAACCGGCATGGCCAATGCGTCCTCGATCAACAACGTGGACATCGGCACGAACGGCGGCGTGATCACGCAGGCGCTGCTGGACGACATGATCTTAGAGCTGGACCTGGACAACGTTCCCCAGGACGGGCGCGCGTTTATCATGCACCCGAGGACGTGGCACAACATTACGCAACTTATCGTAGCTTCCGAGGCGAATAACTTCCTCTATAACCCGCAGAGTGGCATCCCTGGCAACATCCAGATGGCGCCTCTCAAGCAGATCCGCGGGATTCCGGTGTACCTGAGCACCAACGTCTCGATTGCCGAGACGAAGGGGTCCGGCACGGCGCTGGCGAATCTCGTGCTCGCTCGTATGACGGACATGATGCTCGCCGAGTGGGGCGGTGTCGAGCTCGCTGCGACGGACACGGGCGGCAACGCCTGGGCGCAGAACTCGATCGAAATCAGGGCAACGTACTCCTGCGATTTCGGAGCACGTAACCCGAATTCTATCTGCCTGATCGACGACACGACGTCCTAGTCTAAAAAACGCTTGTTCCAGGGCGAGCGACACTCACCTCGCTCGCCCTGGACGAGCCTGTATGCAGAGACACTGTCATGAGACAGAAGAAACAGATCGCACTAGAAGAAGAGACGACGGCCTGCGAGCAGAAGCGCAGGCGATGTGAGGAGTTCACGCCCAGAGAGGACGTGAAGAGAAAAATGGTGCGCCATTATCGCAACCGCGCGATGGTGACGCCGTTCAACCGGCAGATGTGAGTAACGCAATGGAGTTCGTGACACTCGCCTACGTCAAGGCACTCGTCGGCATCAAGGGGGATGAGACCGAGCACGACGCGCTTATCGAGCACATGATCGAGGCCGTCTCGACACAGGCAGAGCGTTTCATGAACCGCGTCGTACAACGTGTACAACAGACGCAATACTTCGACGTCGACGCCGGCGACTTCGTGTTTGCTCTGCGGTCCACACCGGTGACGTCAATCGTTGGCACTGGCGAAGGTGTCTGGAACGATCCGACGTGGCTGTTCACGTCTGCGGTTGACGCCACGACATACAGGGTGGCTGTAGAGACGGGGATCTTGTACGTTCGAACCGGTCTTGCGCCCGGCCCCCAGGCGCTCAAGGTCGTGTACACAGGCGGCATGGCGGCGACGACCGAGAAGCTCATGGCGACCTACCCCGACTTGGCGCAGGCCGCGGCGCGGCAGACGATGTTCTTGTACAACACGCGTAAGCAGATCGGCGCCGACTCGATCAGCGTCGGCGAGTCATCGGTATCGTGGAAGGGCGACGTTGCCTGGCTGCCAGGCGTCGAGGAAGTGCTCAAGTCGTATCGGAGGGCAGCGGTATGAGTGCCGAGACCGCCACCCTCGAGGTCGCGCACGCGAAGCTCAACGCAACGCTCAAGAAGATGTCGCAGGACTTCTCTACGGGCACACGTACGAGCCTTGTCGACTGGTCGCGCTACGCACTCAAGCGCTTCGTGGCAAGCAGGCTCAGCGGCGGATCCGGGGCGCTCAGGCGTCGTACCGGAAGCCTCGCGAGGAGCTTCAGATTCGAGGTCTCAGGCAAGGGTTTGGATTCGCAGACGCGGTTCGCGACCGATGCGCCGTACGCGAGGCTGCAGGAACACGGCGGGAAGATCACGGCCAAGAAGGCGAAGGCGCTGGCGATTCCGCTCATGGGCAGTCCGGCGGTGACCCCCGCGGGCGTCCCGCGCTACCCAAGCGGGCATGGGAGATCGCTCAGGAACACGCTGCCCAAGGACTACACGTTCTGGGTGTACAAGGCGCCAAGCGGCAAGGTGTTCCTGATGGGCGCGAAGAAGACCGAAGGCGGCAAGGCGTCGCGTTCGAACAAGGGCCGCGCACAGGCGTGGTTCCAGCTCAAGAAGAGCGTGACGATCAAGCCGCGCATGAAGTTCGCCGAGTCGATCAGACTTTACGTCAAGGTGTTCTCAGACAAGCTCGCCCAGACGGCGGAAAGGATCTTCCGTGGCGGACGCCCGTAAGACACAGATCCTCGACGCGCTGCTTGCAAGCCTGACTACCGTGACGACGACGAACGGCTACACCCGGACGGTGAAGAGTGTTCACCGCTCGGCTACGGGGATCCCGGCGATGGCCAACATGGATGCCGTGTGCATTCTCTCGGCCGACGTGCGCAAGGATCACCTCGTCTCGAGCACGGTGGCGACCATGACGGTGACGCTGCTCGCCATGGTCGAGGAACGGCGCGAGCTCGAGGCGGCGATCGACGCCCTCGAGGCGGATATCGAGAAGGCGCTCGGCGTCGATCCGAGCCTCGGCGGACTTGCGATCGACACGAAGGTAATGGCTGCCCGAGAGGCCGTAAGCGAAGAGCTCGAGGGCCTTGGCGGCACGGTATTGGAAATTGAGATCAAGTACAGGCACCGCGTCGGCGACCCGTACACGGCATAGGAGAACAGACTCATGCTTCGCAGGAAATGTCAGATCGCGGCGAAGGTCGAGGCGACCAAGGGCTCGCTCGAGACGCTGGCGGCAGCGGATGCGGGAATTCTCGCCGAGGTTGTCAGCTGGAAGGTCAACGCCGAGCCCATGCCGAGGTCGCCAATCAAGGCGACGTTGTCTAAAATTAAGTCCCTGCCCGGTGTTAAGACCATGACGCTGGACTGCAAGGTCGAGATCAAGGGCAGTGGCACCGCGGCGACGCCGCCAAGTTTCGGCGTCCTTCTGCGTGGCTGCGGCTTCTCGCAGACGATCGCCGCCAATGTCATCTACGCCCCGGATAGCGACGATGCCGACTCGGCGACGCTGACCATGTGCGCGCGGATCGACGGCAAGAACTACCTCATGTACGGTGCCCGCGGCAACGTGAAGTTCAGCGGGACGGCCAACCAGATCATGTACGCCGAGTTCTCGTTCCAGGGGATCTTCTCGGCAGAGTCTGACACGGCGCTCTTCTCAGGCGTCACCTACGAGACGACGACGCCAGCAGCGTTCAGGAATTCGGCGTGCACGTTCAACTTCGGCACGGCGTGGACCACGTCGATTTTCTCGCAGTTCGATCTTGACCTGGGCAACTCGGTGTCGCTCAGAAGCAACGCCAATTCGGCGACAGGTCTTGCCTACGCGCAGATCGTCGGCAGGGATCCGAATGGGTCGTTCGACTTAGACCTAGTGCTCAAGGCGACGCAGGATCTCTACAGCTATTGGCACACGCCGACGACGGGTTCGTTGGCCATGAATCTCGGAAGTGGCACGGGCAACACGATCGCGTTTGCCGCGCCGGCGCTGCAGATCACGGATATCACCGAGGGCGACCGCGATGGCGTGGCCACGGCGCAGATTGCCTACCACCTGCGCGGATCGGCGGCGGCGGGCGAGGACGAGCTCACGATTACGCATTCGTAAGGAGGGTAGGAATGATAGCACTGAGCGCACGCGAAGAGTGGGACTTCAAGCTCGCGGAAGAGCGCGAAATCGAGAACCCCACGGTGTTCGTTTTGCGGCCACTGACACTGCGCGCCAGGTCGGAAATTGAAGACTTGATGCGTGGTGACTTCAAGGATGTACCGATGGGCACCTGGAAGGTGAAGGTGCTCAAGGCCGGGCTCGCGGGATGGCGCAATCTACGGGACGCCGGCGGGCGAGAGGTGGCGTGCGTGCTCGACCGCAACGGGATACCACAGGACGACACGCTGGCGCGCCTGCCCTCGCAGGTGCAGATGGAACTGGCATTGGAGATCTTCTCGCGTTCGGCGCTAAGCGACGCGGATAGAAAAAACTGACCATGGCCGTCGCGATCAGCGAAGGTCGCGTCCCGCGGCGGTCATGCGTGAACTGTGACGAGGCGAAACGACGTGAGTATGGCTGCACGGAAGACACAGAGCGCCAGGAGCACTGGCTGCGCATGGAGGGCGACGTGGTGATCAAGCGCTGCCCCTATGCCCTGGCCGGCCCGCGGGAGTTCCGCGTCATCCAGAGTGCATCGCTCATCGAATGCGGGGTGCTGCCTGACCCCGGCGGCTGGCTCGATCAGGCGGCGTCGTTCTGCGAGGGGGCGCTCGCGGCACTCGGGATTCGCGGCGAGTTTCGCAAGGAGACTAAGGCATGAGCACCGAAGCCGAACTCGCCATTGTCGTAAAGCTGCGTGACCTGTTCACGAAGCAACTCGATCAGATTGTGAAGCACACGGACAAGAGCGCCAAGACAATGGAATCGTCGTGGCATAAGCTCGGCGGCGGTATCCTGGTGGCGAAGGCGGCCGTCGTTGGTTGGCTCACGGGGCAAGTGGCAGGGTTCGCCACAAACATGGTACAGCTTGGCGCAAAGGTGGATAAAACGAGCGTCGCCTTTGGGACGCTTGCGGAGGGCATACGCCTCGACACAACGGAAGCCATGGCTGGATTGCGCGCCGCCGCGTCGGGGACCATCAGCGATCTGGAATTGATGACTGTGGCGAACAAGGCCATGCTCACCGGTGTGGCGAACAGTTCTATAGAGCTTGAGCGTCTGGTGTTGGTTGGCCGCAAGCTCGGCAGCGCAATGGGCCTGTCTTCGCAAGAGGGCATTGAGAGGTTGACGCAAGGGCTCGTGTCGCAACAAACCGAGTCGTTGCGATCGATCGGGATCACGATCAACCTCGAGTCCGCCGCGAAGAGGTTGGGCATTACGTTGTCGGATCTAACCGCCGAGGGTCGCCAGAGCTTTTTCTCGCGGGAAGTATGGAAAGTCGCCGCAGAAAGAATGAAGACGCTCGGCGACAACACGTCGTCGGTTTCAACAAACGTCGCGCGCATGGGTGCGGCATGGGATAACGCGAAGGATAAGCTCGCCAGTTTTATTGCGACGGCGGCGAGTCCATTGCTTGAGGCAGCTGCGCGTTCGCTCAATCTAATGACGCCAGCACCGAACTCTCCAATGAAGACTGAAAGTGGAGTTCCGTACGGCGCTGGTGGTGTGTTTGAGAGTGCCGAAGCAGCAAGAAGAATGCTCGGGGCTAAGGCTGGTCCTGTCGGTCACACCGTTGCCAACGCAGATCAAATGAGACGCATCGACGAGATGCGTAAGGCGTTTAGAAAGTCTCAGACAATGGACGCCAACGTCGACGCGATGAACGGTAAATTTTCCGAGGAGACTCGACCGAGTCAATTGGCCGCCACACCGATATCAGACGCAGCAAGCTCGATGTGGGCTAGCGCGAAGAGGGGCATGGACGAATATTATGCGGCCGTTGTGGCAACGATGGGTTCGGTTCAAAGTGTTGTCGTCGGAACATTCAACAACATAGAGCTGTCGGTTGCGGACGTGTTCTTCGATACGATGATGGGGAAGATGAAGACGTTCAAGGAATATCTGCGCGCGTTCGTCACTGACATGGCTCGCATGCTGTCTCAAATGATGGCTCGCAATATGATGGTTGGATTGATTCAGGCCGGAGGTTCCGCGCTATCCAGTCTTGGCGGAATGTTTTCTGGAGGCATGGGCAATGGAGTTGATACGCGCCTTGGGCCGCAAGACTTTGGCGGCAACATTAAATTGGCCGCGGCTGGAGGAATAACTGACGGAATCACGATCGCGGGCGAGGCTGGCCCCGAGGCTGTGGTGCCCTTGCCAGACGGGCGCAGGATCCCCGTCGACCTCAAGGGCGGCGGTGGGCGAGGCGTGACGGTCAATTTCAACATCAACGCGGTGGACGGCCCGAGTGTGCAGCGCATGCTTGTCGGCCAGCGCAACACGATCTCGCAGATCATCCAGGAGGCCATGGGGCGTGACCAGCAACTACGCGGCGCGCTGCAGGCGGTGTAGAAGATGGAAACGCTACCGATCGTCCCAGAGTTCCCGCTCGAGGTCGAGTACGAGAACTACACGATCAAAAGCGAGTTCCAGAATGGTGTCTTCCAGACTCGATCGCAATGGCCGCGCTCGCGGCGTCGTTGGGCGCTGGTGTGGAATATCGCCACCAACAACGAAGCCGAGGTGCTGCAGGCGTTCTACCGCGAGCACAAGGGGGCCGCCAACCCGTTCTACTGGACGCCCGGCGAGAAGGTGCCGCGGCCGTATGCTGGTCCCGTGCTGGGGCAGTCCGCCGGCGGGGCGCTTGGTGCGCGTACACGGTACGTCGGGTTCTCGTGGGCATCGGCGACGGCAGAGACGACACCCAGCTATGTGACGACCTCGCTCGCAGTGTCGAGCGGTTACCTGCTCACGGCCACGGTGCCGCGGTTTCCCGTGGGCGTCGATCGTGCATGGGTCTACGTGGGCGCGACGGCGATCACTCTGTGCAAGCAGGCAACGGAGATCACGCTCACGGCCGGGACGTGGACCGAACCTACTGGCGGATACGACGCTGGTGGTGCCGCGCCGCAGACGGTCAACGGATTGGTCGAGACGGTCACGGCCTGTTTCGCCGAGGACAGCATGAAGTTCACAAAGGGCTCGGGCGTGGCGTGGTCATGCCGAGCAAACCTGATCGAGGTCTGGTAATGAAGGCGCTCGACAGCACCCTGATCCTCGCAAAGAACCGGCTCTACAGCACTGACGCCTACGTCCGGCTTCTGCTACTCGACCTTGACGGCAGCACCACAATCAGATGGGCTATCTACCCCGAGAACGTCACGTACGACGGCGACCTATACACGGCGCTGCCGGCTTACGTCGAGGCACTCACAGAGACAAATCAAGGCCGGATCGAGGGACTGCGAATCAGTGTGAGCAATGCCACGCGCCAAGTGTCGGCATACCTTGAGAATTCGGAACTGCTCGGGCGCAATGTGACCGTCCGCCTGGTGCATTCCACGCAGCTCGCCAACGCGGCGGCGCAGATCAACTTTACGTATCGCATCGACCAGGTGACAATTACAGACGAGGTCGCGGTGTTCGACCTTGGCCGCGAGAACATCGTCGCTCAGCGGCTGCCACGCAACAGGTACATCCGCTCGCGCTGCCGGCACAAGTTCAAGGATGTGCATTGCGGCTACCTGAGTGACGAGTTTGGCCCGAGCAGCAAGCAAGACTTGGCCGACGCCCGCACTTCGGGCGGCCCGTTTGAGAAGCTCGGGGGCTGGTTCGTCGATCACGCCGACACAGCCACGGCTGACATAGCCTTCTCGGTATCCGGCAGCCTGATGCTGAATCTTGTGGGCGCGAACCGCCAGTGGCTGAATGCCAACCACGCGGGGCTATTTGTCTATCGAGAGCTCACGGGCAATTTCGACATAGAGACGTACTTCACGCCGACGAGTATCTCAGTTGTCAACGCCGGCGTGCTCTTCTTGGCGACCTCTGCAGACTCAGCGAACTGGGTGGGGTTCAGGTGGCGCTGCACCACCGGACCAACGCAGCAACTCGCCAGGATAAGCACGGCAAGCGGCACAAGCACCGTGACTGCGGTTGGCTCTGTCCACCAGTATGCGAGGATCGTGCGCTCTGGCTCGACGGTGACGTGGTACAGCAAGTCCGCCGCGGCTGACGCCTGGACACAACAGGGCACGGGGGCCTACGCCAACCTACCGACGGCGCTGCGAATCGGGTTCGCAGGGACGAATGACGCAGCGGCGAGCACGCAGGCCATGTACTTCGACTACCTGCGCTTCAGCTCTGGCGGGATCGATACCTGCGACCAGTCGTTCGATGGCGTCAATGGCTGCCGTGCGCACAAGAACACGCTCAGGTATGGCGGGGCGCCCGCGATACCGCGGGGGAGGATCATGTGAGCCATGCCGACCTGATCGGGATTCCGTTCGTCTTCGGCGGCCGCACGCTCGCGGGACTCGACTGTTGGGGCCTGTGCCTAGAGTTCTATCGGCAGCGCGGCATCGAGTTGGTGGATCCACTGGAAGAGTATCACGACATCTTTGCGACGCCAGAGTCAAACGTTTTCGAGAAATATCGCACAACCGACTGGGTGCTTGTTTCCGATCCTTCCGATGGGGATCTCGTCTGCATGGCCTACAACAACGCAGGCGTCGCAACGCACTGCGGGATCTACCTACACGGTGGGCGTTTGTTGCATACTCTCGACAAAATTGGCGTAGTGATCTCGTCGTATGCCAAGTATCAGAAGTTTGTGACCGCGATCTACAGGCACAAGGGCGTTCCATGCCAGAACTGATCGTAATCCGCGACCCGATCCTGCTACACAACCGCTACTCGGTGAGAGCGGAAGTAGGGCAGTCGGTGCGCGAACTCTTGCCGCAGGGCGTCGAGACGCAGCACGTGCGGATCATCCACAACGGGGCGGTAGTACAGGACAACACCGCCTTCCTTGATGCCTTCCGGTTCGGCGAACACGACCAGGTGATTTTGCGGGCGCAACCAGGATTCGGCATCGGCGAAGCAATCTTTATCGGTGGCGCTTCAGCCTTTGCGGCGGGCGTGAGCGTGGCCGGCAGTATCGCGGCAGTCGCCGTCAATATCGCGATCGCTATAGCGGTGTCGATCGGGATTTCAGCGCTTGTGCGCGCCCTGCTACCGACACCGAAGGCTGAGTCTCGCCGTGGCGTCGATACCGAGTCGCAGACATACGGCTGGGACGGCATCCAGAACACGACCGCTAACGGCACGCCAATACCACTCTTGTACGGTCGGCACAGAATGGGCGGGCACATACTATCGTCGTTCACCAAGGCCAAGTCTGACGGGAAGAACGAACTCTACGTCCAGGTTGGCTTGGGCTCGGGGCCTGTGAGCGCGATCAATGGCAAGGTTGTAGATGCCGACGACCTGACTGGTGCGGCGATCGGAGACGCGCTCAAGATTAACGACAACCCCGCGTCGTCGTTTAGCAGTCTGTCCGTATCCTACCGTAGGGGATCGTGGGATCAGGCAGTGGTGCCGGGATTAGACGATGCGATTGTGCAGATTGCACAGAACTCCGAGATCACGGCATCCACGTATTCGTACACGACGAGCGACGACTGCCAGGCGGTTGAGCTGCAGCTCAGATGTGTAAGCGGCCTTTACCGCATGAATAATAAGGGCGCATTTTTGCCCTATGAAGTGCAGCATCGGGTGTGCTATCGCCAGCAGGGCGCGGCATCGTACGGTAACTGGCAAATGATTTCGCTCAGCGCCCAGACGCGTTCGGCGTATAACTACGCCTACCGGATCGATTTTGGTGCGGCGTGCAAGTACGAGCTGCAAATTGAGCGCGTGACGGCCGCCGACGGCACATTAGAAGTCTCGTCAACGTACCTGATCGGCGTTCAAGAGATCAATTACGACGACGTCGCTTACAACGGGATTGCCACGGTGAGCCTGAAGGCGATCGCCAGAGAAGAGCTCAGCGGTGCGATGCCAACGATCACCAGCCTGGTACACGGCAAGAAGTGCGTGGTGTACCACCCCGATGACGACTTCGGTGAGGACACGCAGCAGGCGATATCCGCTGACGGGGAGGCCTTGTGGGGCTGGTCGGCGACGAACACCGCCAACGCGACAAGCATCAATACGCATTCCTGGGCCACACGCAACTTGTCGATTCTGCACATAGCCGCAACAACGACATGGAATAACACGCAGAGGGATGGACCCTACGTTTACAAGGATGTGACTGGAAACTTTGATGTGCGCGTACGCGGCGTCACTACCGGCGGGACCGCTGGTGTCTTGACGATGCTCCTCGTCCAGTCTCCGAGTGATCTGTCGGACTGGATCTGGGTCGGATCATACCAATACGACCCCACGTCGACGCAGCGGTGGTATGTCAGGCACGCCGCCAACGGCAGCAACATCCTCAATGACTACGCGACGTCCACCGATGGCTACTTCAGGATTACGCGCGCTGGTAGCGTGTTCACCTGCTACACGTCTGTCGACGGCTCGACCTGGACGCAACGAGCTCAATTTACACGCGCCGATATGCCCACGAGCGTACGAGTGGGATGTGCGAGCGCGACAACACTCGACGCGACAGGAACGAACAGATCTAATTTCAGCGGGTTCGCGTTCGTTGACTCGATGGCTTACAGTATCGAGTGCACGCGCAACCCGGCATGGATCATTTACGACGTATTGACGGATACGCACTACGGAATCGGGGCGCACCTTGACCCCACGCAGATCACCCTCTCATCGTTTATCAATTTCGCAGACTACTGCAATGCTCTGGTGACAAACGGGGCCAGCGGATATCACCGTCGTCATTGCATGGACGTGGTGATCGACTCGGCGAGCTCGGCATGGGATCGCGTGCAAGAGTTAGCGCGCTGCGCGAGAGCGTCCATCGTTATGCAGGCCGACTCTATCAGGGCGGTCTTCCAGGCACCGGCAACCGCGGTGCAGCTCTTCACGATCGGGAACATCAAGCGCGGTTCGTTCGCTCTTTCCTATCAATCGCCCAAGACATCGGCCAATGCGTGGGAAATTCAGTTCCTGAACGAGGCGTCCGACTACGAGCATGACTACGAGTCGTACGTAGACCCTGACGTCGACGCGGGCGAACCATACAGATGCCAGACTACGCCGATGTGGGGGATCACTAGGCGGGCGCACGCGCTACGCGAGGCGCGCTTCCTGGCGCGGGCGAATCGCCTGCTTACGGCGATGTGCTCATTTGAGACGTCGATCGAGGCCTTGGCCTGTGAACCAGGCGACAGGATCGAGGTCCAGTTCGACACCCCGGCATGGGGTCAGGGCGGTCGCGTTGTGAGTGGATCGAACAACACGGTCGCATTTGACGCGCCGGTCACAATTTCCGCAGGCAGCACCTACGAGGTCATGGTGCGCCACGCCAACGACGCCATCGAAACGCGCATAGTATCGACATCCGCCGGCACATACACGTCTGTCATCGTCGGCCCAGACTGGACGGCGATCCCCGCCGCCGGCGACGTGTTCTCATTCGGGTTGCAGGCGATCTCGACACGGCCGTTCCTGATTACGTCGATCGAGCGCACAAGCGACCTAGAATGCAAGATTGAGTGCGTCGAATACGATGCACAGCTCTACGACGATACGATCACCGACCTGGGCGAGATCACCTACACGACCCTGCCGAACCCCAACAAGATCCCTGGCGACGTCGAAAACTTGGTCGTTACCGAGCGAGCTCAAATCGAGAAGGACGGGACGATCAAGAACGTTATCGACGTCACGTACTCGCTGCCGATTGACTCCGCCGCGGCAGAGGTGTGGTGGCGAGAATCCAACAAGACGGCCTGGCAATACGTAGGGATCAGCAAGGCGGGCGTGTACACGATCGACTCGGGTGTAGTCTACGGAACCACATACCATGTGGCCGTGGCCGCAGTGAGCCCATGGGGATTACACAAGTCCGCCGACCTGTGTCCGTACTCTACGATTGTGATCCAAGGACGCACGACAGCCCCCCCGAACGTCGCCGGTTTGGCCGTCACTCGCGCGGGGAACTCGCTACACATGACGTGGACGGCTGTTGACTGTGCCGACCTGGCCGGATACGAAATCAGGTACGGCGTCTCGTCCTGGACGGCGGCGCAGTTATTGGCGACCGGGATCTCGGGAACAGAGTACGACACGGTGTCATTCTCACCCGGCAACCAGTATTTCCTGATCAAGGCGTACAACACAAGCGGGATCTACAGCGCCACAGCGGGATACGTCAACCCGACGATCGACGGTCGGATCGCCGAGAACTTGGTGATCGAACGTAATGAGTCCACGGCAGGCTGGACTGGCACCAAGACACAAATGACGGTTGACGGGTCGTATCTGGACCTCAACGCGGGCCAGGTGACGGGCAGCTACGAGACGCCTGAGCTCGACTGCGCATCCGTGGTGCGCTCGATTATGGCATGTTTGGTAAACACGTCGCAGGTAGACTTGAGCGTCACGTGGGCGGGATCGACGTTTACCTGGGGTAGTGCCACGGCGGTGGCGTCCAGCTGGTCGGGCACGAGCACCGATCACATCACCGTGTTGCTCGAGTTTAAGTACGGCAATACGTCGGGGGCGCTTGGCGCATATCAACCTTTCGTGCCCGGCGAGTACACGGCGCGCTATTATAAGTTCCGTGTCACCGTGACGGTCGACTCTATAGCGTATTCAGCCACGATAGAGCAAATGCTTACCACAATCGACGTTCCCGACTTCGTGGTTTCGGCGCGGGCAGTATCTCTCGGCACCGGATTGATCACGATCACCTGGACCAACTATGGACCAGGGTTCAACATCACGCCAAAAGTAGTTGCGATTGCTAGTAGCGGTGGTGCCGGGGACATGATAGAGATCTACAGCGTGAGTAACACGCAGATGCAAGTCCGGTATTGGAACGGCGCAGGCACGAACGTCGCCGGATACATGAACTTCATGGCGCAGGGGTATTGATATGTCACAGACCTGGCATTTACCGCTTCTCACGACGGACACGCTGAGTGATTCGCGTACGTACTTGAACGATGCTTACGCGTCGTTGCGGACGATGTTCTCTGGTTCGACTGCGCCATCGACGCCTGTTGCCGGGCAGCTTTTCTACGACACCGACGACAAACTGATCTACGTCTACGATGGCGCGACTTGGCGGCTGATCGGAGATGCCAACCTGACGAACCTCGGGCTGCTACCAAAGGCGGGCGGCGCGGGGAACGCGATGTCTGGTGCGCTCTACATGGGCACGCAGCAAATCAAGGGCATGGCGAACCCGACGATAAGCACCGACGGCGTGAACGTCTCCTACGCCGACGCGACATATTTGAAACTCGCGGGCGGGACGCTGACGGGTGCGGTCGTCATGGGTGCGAACAAGATCACCAGCTCGCGCTCTGCACCCAACGACGCTACCGAGCTGATTCGCAAGGACTACGCCGACTTGATGCTGACAAAAAGCGGCGGCACCATGACCGGCGCGATCGCCATGGGAGCCAACGCCATCACCGGGCTGCCGACGCAGACAGACGGCACAGACGGCGCCAACGCCGCGAGCTGTTCTTATCTGCGCGGAAAGCTCGACACGAGCACCGGCCACGATCACGACGGCAGCGACAGCAAGCGGGTGCTGGCGACGAACATAGATCTTAGCAGCGGGATGCCGTGGGGACGAGGTGGTGCGGTACATCTTGCAGACGGATCGCACATCCACGGAACATCATTTTCTACACTCGCAACAACAAGCTCATTGACGCCAATTGCGTCTGGCTCCCAAATTTTGGTGATGGTAGCCGCGTGGGTGACATGGGAGAAAGTAGAAGGTGCTGCGGCATCATACAAGATAACACGCAATGCAACTGACATAGTTTCTGCCACAGCGCTAACGCACGCAGGATGCGTTCCTTCCACCGACTACGTCATTCCGTATTTAATATCTCACTTTTTGATAGACACCGCCGTGAGCGGTTCTGCGCACACCTACTCGTTGCTGGCTCAGGCTGGCCACGCAAACAACGATATGGTGCTGAAATCTGTGAATATCGCGGCAATTGCCATTTCTTAACATTGGCATAGGGTGACGCATATGGCTGACATCGAGATCTACTCAACCGGCTACGGGCAGAAACTTCAAATCCGTACTTGGCTTGCCGAGATCGCCTCGGCGACATCGATCACGATCGATTTCAGGAACATCGACACCGACGTTGCTGTCTCGCTCGCGGCCACGGCGATATCCTCGTACCCAGCTGGGACGCTCAGCGATCCCATCGTCGCGGCAGATTACGGCGTCGAGGCCACCATAGTGAGCGGCTGGGCGGCTACGCGCATTGGGCGCTGGGTAGGGCAAGTGTATGCCAATTTTCCGACGGGCAAGCTACCCGGTCAGTCGTTTTCTTTGGAAATAAAGGCGGCTGCCGCCGGCAGCTAAGATAAAGAGGTAAAACATGGCATCTTATGGCTACACCACAGGCGTAAAAGAGATCCTCGATCGTACGATCGACTTCGTTGGCGACAACACCATCAAAATCATGCTGTTGTCAAACGCAACCTCGTACACGTACGACGCAGACAATCTCGTTGCCGACGCTGGCGGCGCGAACGATCCAGTGGATGCCGAGACGAACGTCTCGGGCTACGCGCGCGGATGGGGCGGTGCCGGCCGCAAGGCGCTCGCGAGCAAGACCATGACTGTGGACAACTCGAATAACTGGGTGAAGATCGACGCCGCCGACCCATCGGCTTGGACGCTCGCCAGCGGGCAAACCGTTGTCGCCGCGATCATTATCAAGGAAGGCGGTGCGAACGACACCACCAGTCGCCTGCTCTTCTATGTGGATTTTACTGACACGGCCACGAACGGCGGAACCTTTACGGTGGCGTTCAACGCGGACGGCATCGCCACGGTGAACATATGAGGAATGGAATGAGACACATACACAATGCTCTTCTCGCCTGCGTTTTCGCCATGCTGATCCTCGGTGCCGGTGCGACACAGTCGGACCCGTGTCTAGTGTACAACACGGAGACAATATCGATTGTGTTCGATGACGTATATACCTCGGCGATTCCACCAGTAATACTAGCGAGAGTCGATGTAGAGGTCT
>Ga0315287_10000501_pt1 | contig 34405 bp, 39 predicted proteins | sample YL17G11_0_MG_FD_205037 | JGI IMG/M metagenome (GOLD analysis project Ga0315287, IMG submission 205037) | Sediment microbial communities from Yellowstone Lake, YNP, Wyoming, USA - YL17G11_0 | ecosystem: Environmental > Aquatic > Freshwater > Lake > Sediment | place: USA: Wyoming | collected...
AACTAGCTAACTTTACGAGCCCGCCCGATGTCCATCGAAGTCGTTGGCACTTCGGCATTCGGGCCGTTAGATTCGCTAAATGCCGAGACCACCGCGACAAATCATTCCAGACGCGCCGTACCATGTTCTTAACCGATCAAATGGTCGCTTTCGAATTTTCGAGCGCGACGACTGCTATCACAAGTTTTGTCGCTTAATCGACCTCGCATGTGACAAGCACGGAATGGAGATTCTAGCATTCTGCATCATGCCCAATCATTGGCATTTGATCCTTCACCCAAGACATGGAACCCAACTCTCGCAATTTATGCGGTGGCTTAGCAACACCCACACACGCCGGTATCACGTCGCGCATCATACGGTCGGCCAGGGGCCAGTTTATCAGGGCCGGTACAAGGCTATCCTGCTCGCTGACGATCGCCAGCTATCCACGACGGTACGATACGTGGAACGGAACGCTGTCGCTGCCAACTTGGTGTCGACGGCGGCGGCTTGGCCATGGTCTTCGGCCTCCCCAACGGGCCGGAGCTTGATACGCCTGAGCTTGCAATCCTTCCAGATGGAAGGCGATTGGCAGCAGCATCTGCATGATCCACTTACGGCACTCGAATTAACAAAATCGGTGGGTTATCAGCAGTGACTGACCCCGTTATTGGCAAGTGCCGCCGACATTTGTCTGGCCAGTAGGGCAAGTACAGGCACCTTTGTTATAGGTCGCTCCAACCGCACAGCTGCAGGTCTTAGCCGTCGGGATAGAAATCGGTATGGTGATAGTGTCCGTATCAACCTTCAAATTACCCTTCACGACCTTTTGGTCGCATCCAACTCCAGCGGTGGCAATATCTCCAGTACAAACATTCGTACAGGCCGCCACGTCTATCTTAAACACAAGTGGATAGCCTGCTGCAGCCGCAGGGTGGTCGACAATGTCGAAGTTGATTTTCGACGACGAACCAATAGTCTCGGAGCTTAAAAGGCGACGTGAAGGCTCGCGAATATAGTCCAAGGGTTGAATTTGGAAAAGCGCAGTCAATGCCCGGTCGCCGAAGGCGGCATCAGAGAAGGAAGTAAAGGTCACGCCGACCGAAGTGTCACCAGGCAATGGGATACCACAAACGCTATGGGCGAAGAAGTAAAAATAGGCACTACCACTCATTTCATTGGTACCTGCGATGCCGAATGTCGCGCCATTTAAGGCAGTATTCCAAAGTTGAAATGGCGGCGCTGGGTAACCGCCAAGGACCCCCCGCGTATTGAGATCAGTAAAATAGGCATTTCCCAGCGGATCGGCATAGCTCGCGATGTTTCCATGCGTCACCGTTGAGTGCAAAATGGAGTAAATCGAAGTACCCATGTAAATCGGAGTGTAATCGTACTTCCAGATAATCGTATCATTATCCCACTTACCGTTTGGAGCCTGATAAGTATCACCGATCAATATATCGATGCCGGCATCGTAAGCACCGTTTTCATTTACATCAACGAACGGACTCGGCAGGTCGATAAACCAGTCGCATTCAGTATGAAGGGTGCCATCGCTAAATGGATCTGAAGTAATCTGGTCCCCGGCATCGAATATCCCATTTTGATTTTTGTCCCAAAACCCCGTACAGCCGGTATGGAACTTACCATCGCCATAGGAATCGTGAAAATACTCTTGACCACGTACACTGTTGCTGCAGCGGCGGGCGCGGGCGCGGGCGCGGGCGCGGGTGCTGGTGCAGCAGTAGCAGTGGTGGTACCACCTGTGTTGCTCACTCCTCCAGTGAGCGCTGAGCTCTTACCTCCGCCAGTTGGGGCGCAGGAAGAAAGCAACAGAGCCAAAGGCCAGCACCTCCTGCTTCGACTTGAAATCCCCATTCCACGACTCCCATGATGTGACAAAGCCCCGCTTATCTAGAGAGAAGGTCGGCACTTTTCCTAGAATACTTAACAACCAGTTGAATTTATATAATAATTACAGCCACTTGATGCTCATTAATCAGCCCTGGCTAAAATCCTACCAAGGACTCGCAAGCGGCAAGGCCCCGGATAGCAGCCGCACCACGATCCACCGCAAGACCGGGCACCCTAATTCTAAAGAGTTTCGCGCGCATGCCGAAGCGACTAACTAGGCCTCTGCCGCAGTTAGCGGCCTTGGCAAGGATTGAACGGGGACTTTTTTTGTCGCGCCAGACTTGTATGTTATTCACGGTCATCACCCTGGGCTTGGTTCCGGGGAGTCAGGCGTTTGCCGCGACGATTGAAAACAGCCGCGAAGAGTTTCAAGATGCCTATACTAAACAGCAAACAAACAGTCCAAGCCTGTTCGACACCCTGCCCATCCAACAGATCGTCCCACTCGAAGACACCATCACGTTCGCAGCCGCTGCAAATTACAAAGACGTAACCATTGCGCCCAAGGGCCAAGATATCAGTTCCAACCGCGCCAATCTCAGCGAGCGCTTAGACCTGAAAGGATGGTCGGCGTCGCCTTACATCGCGCTTACGGCCAAGCAGTTTGGCTTTGGCTTTACCGGTGAACTCGGAAGGATGACGGCTCATTACCAGCAAGGTGTCGCCTTAGCCTCGGGCAATCCAAGCGGCTACAGCGCTGGTTACAACAACCAACAGGCGGTCATGAACTACAGCGGCGTCGGCGCTTATTTCTATTTATCACCGCGGTGGAAGGCGCTTCCCAAAAGGGTGTCGATCAATTTCATTGCCGGTGGCAAGTCGCTCAACGTTCAACACGAGAGTTCCGGAACCGTTTACAGTAGCAGCACCCAAGCACCGATGACCAAGTACCAGTACGCGGTCCAGAATGTCGACGTTGGTACCAATCTTGGCCTCAATTTTGTCAAACGCTTCACGGTGCTGCCCTGGGTCGACTATTCGACTAATTTCGTCAGCCATCCAAGCACGGTCGATCAGTCCTCTTTGCGCTATCAAAGCAATGCCTACGATTTGGCTTTAAAAGACGATATCGATCTGTTCTGGCATTCAGCACCGAAACTACGCTATGGCATCGACCTCGTCGTCAATATGTTTGGAATCAACGTCCATTTCGGCGGGCTCCTCGGAATCATCGGCAACCTGAGTAAAGGTGCGGGTCGCATTCAGGACAACTCCCGCTACATCAGCTTTTCCTTCGATATCAAAGGCTAGGCGCGGCGCTCACCATGGCCATCCGGCGTGGCCAAGGAGGAAGACTAACGCGGGCCTGGGCAACGAGTTGCATAAATACACCGCGTTCCTGCGGCGGCACCACATCGACCGCAGGAAACTGTGCAGCCTCTGGGTTGATGACTCGCCTTCCGTCGTAAAATTCAAAATGCAGATGCGGCCCGGTGGCAAGACCGGTTGCGCCGACGTAGCCGATGACCTGACCCATATTCACCCGCTGCCCAACCTTTAGGCCGGCAGCGTATCTAGACAGATGTTTATAACGTGTTTCGTAACGATTTCCATGACTCAACACAACGGATTTACCTGATCCGCCGTGATAGGACGCCGCGAGCACCACACCGTCACCGGCAGCCATGACAGGTGTCCCGTAAGGAGCACCGTAATCGACGCCCAAATGCGGCAGCGAGACCTTCAAGATCGGATGAAAGCGGTGCTTTGCAAATGCCGAAGTCACATGGGTCTTATACAGCGGACTGCGTAAGAACTGGCGCTGCAGACTGCCACCGTCCGCCGTGTAATATCCACTCTGTTTACCGGAAACGTAGCGGATGGCCTGAAAGACGCGCTCACCGCGCTCAACTTCCGCTGCTAAGATGGCACCACGGTGCTGCGAGGCGCGCGGCGCGTTCTCGAACGTCAGTCGCCACCGGTCCCCAGGCTGAAGGTCACGACTGAAATCCAACTGCCAGGCGAAAATTTCTGCCATCTGCGCCACTTCTCCGGCGCTCAGCCCAGCGGCGGCGGCAGAACTCCAGATGTCGCTATACACCGTACCAACAAATGCCCTAACTTCGGTTTGCGTTTTTGACGATGACGATGCAGTCGTGGCAACTCGAGGATCTTGGCTCACGCCAGCCGGTGTAGCCGTGACATCGTCGTCCTTGGCCGCCAAAAAGCTTGCGACTGAACACCACTCAACAACGGCAACAAAACCTATGATCAGGTAGAGTCCAACACGCATGGAGGGGGCCTTCAACACGGATAGTTAGGGTCAATTTATCCAGGAATAGTTCAGGCTCGGGGATGCATCGAAATTGGAAGCGCAGCATAACAAAAATGGCGTCTTTGAACAAGGCCTAAACTATCCTATAATTCTTAGTCCTTCCGGTCGTCTAGCCGTTGCCGCCGAGTCGGAGTCGTGGTCCAATCATCCCATGCCAACTAGCCCAACTATCAGCCCATACTGCGAGCGATTGACCTCTGGGTTTTGGGCGGAACCGGCCAACTTCATCAGCAACGCAGCCTTTCTCCTGGCGGCGATCTGGGCCTATCGCAAAGCGAGGAATGCGGGACTGCTGCAAGACCGCAGCGTTCGCTGGTTGCTTGGTTGGCTCACAGCCATCGGCATTGGCTCGGGGCTGTTCCATAGCTTGGCAACACCCTGGTCCAAGGCCTGCGACGTCGCCCCGATCGCCATCTTCGTCGCATCGTTTTACGGTATTTGGCTGCGCCAGGTGGTGGGGCTAAACGCACGCCGCGTGATTCTTGCGTACCTCGCGCTGGCCGGAGTTTCTGCACTTAGTTTAGCGCTGTGTCGCTCCCAGGTCTTCGCTGGCTCCCAAGGTTACTTCGGAGTCCTGCTTTTGATGCCAATCCTTGGCTTTGACCAATGGCGCCGCTTCGGTGGCAAACCAAGACTACTGCAGGCGTCCCTCGCCTTTGCCATCGCGCTCCTGTGCCGCACCATCGACCAGCCACTATGCCCATGGTTGCCGCTGGGAACGCACTGGCTGTGGCACCTACTCAACGCCTACGTTTGCCTGAACGCCATGTTCGCTCTGGTTGAAGCCAAACATGTATAAACTGCGTCCTTACCAGCAAGAAGCCGTCGATGCGACGATACGCCACTTCCAAAAGCAGCGAGAAGCAGGCCTGATCGTTCTGCCTACCGGAGCCGGCAAGAGTTTGGTCATCGCGGAATTGGCGCGTATTGCTAAGGGCCGGGTCCTGGTGCTAGCGCACGTCAAAGAACTGGTCGAACAAAACTATGCCAAATACCGCAGCTATGACCTAGAAGCAGGCATCTACTCAGCGGGCTTAGCCAGGAAAGACAAGAGCGAAAAGGTCATCTTCGGCAGCATCCAATCGGTCGCCCGCGCCGATACGGACTTCTTTCGCAGCTTTTCATTGCTCGTCATCGATGAATGCCACCGCGTCTGCGTCGAGGCAAATACCCAATATGCTCAAGTCATCACGAAGCTGCAAAGCGCCAATCCTACGCTATGCATCCTCGGTCTAACCGCGACTCCGTACCGGCTCGGCTTTGGTTGGATCTACCAATTTAGCCACAAGGGAATTCTGCGTACCAGCGAGCAACGCTTATTCAAAAAGTGCATCTATGACCTCACTCTCGACTATATGATTCGCCATGGCTACCTGACGCCACCGATCAAGATCGATTCGCCGGTTGCTGGTTACGATTTTTCCAGCCTCATGCTGGACGGTCGTAGCCTGCGCTTTGCCATGAGCGATATCGAAGCCAAGCTCAAAGAACAGGAGCGAGTGACGCCTGGCATCATCGCCAACATCGTCACCATGGCAGAGGGGCGTCACGGCGTCATGATCTTTACCTCCTCCGTGCGCCATGCGGAAGAAATCCTCACCTACCTACCCGGCGACCTATCAGCGCTGGTCGTCGGCGACACGGCCACCGCAGAACGCGACCGAATCATCGCGCAGTTTAAAGCTAGGCAGCTAAAATTTCTCGTCAATGTCTCGGTCCTCACCACGGGCTTTGATGCGCCCCATGTCGACTTGATCGCCATCCTCAGACCGACGGAATCGGTCAGCCTTTATCAGCAGATCGTCGGTCGCGGCCTACGCCTTAGTCCCGGCAAGTCCGACTGTTTGATCCTCGATTACACCGGGGTCGGCCATGACTTATTCCGCCCGGAAATCGACGACGATAAGCCGTCCGCGGCTTCGGTCCCGGTCCTCGTCACCTGCCCAAGCTGCGGCTTTATCAACGACTTCTGGGGCCTAGTCGATGAGTGCGGAGAGACCTACGAGCACTTTGGCCGAAAATGTCGCGGCGCCAGTGAGGACCCACAGACCCTGATCATCACCCCATGCAACTTTCGCTTTAGGTTTAAGCGTTGCGATCAATGCGGCGAAGAGCAAGACATTGCGGCTCGCGAATGCACCTCATGCCGTCACCTACTGGTCGACACCGACAAGAAATTGCGCGAGGCATTGACCTTAAAAGACGCCCACGTCATGCGTCCAGATTCCATGATGCTGGGATGCAAGATCGACAAGAAGGGTCATGAGAGGCTCGAGATCAAATACTTCGACTGCGACGGGCAGCACTTATCGGAAACCTTCTACCTCAACAGCTCGGCCGAGGCTCGCGCCTTCTACTATAACTTTAGTCGGCTGCACCTGCGCCTACCGGAACGCGATCTTAAGATCGAGAGTGCTAACGAAGCCATTGCGCAGCAACACCTGTTTCGCCTACCGATGTTCATCATCGCCCGAAAGAAGAGCTACTTCTGGCAAATTCGCGAGAAGATCTTCGAGGCATGATCGGCGATCTTGGGAGCGCGTCCGCCCTCCTGCTACGCCACAGGGTGCCGCAGTCAGGAGGGCGGACATCTTGAAATCCCATCTTTTAGCGACCCATCACGACTTTGTAGCCGCTAGCTTGCTTACGGCTCAGGTAGCGTGACATCACGTACTGACCTTCGCCTACTTTGGCCCATTCATCATTGATGGTCAAAATGGTAAACATGCTGCCCTTCTTAATCTTTGCAGTCACTGGAGCGTCCATCCGTGGTGAGCTGTGAACATTCAGCAGGTCGGCAGCAACATAGCGAATGAGCTTTTCATCAGTCGCCACGGCGGCTTTGGCCTCAGTTGGTGCCGCAACAATAGCGGTTTTAGCCGGCGCTTTGGTGGGCGTATCCTTGGCGGAATGTATCACGGATTTTACCGGAGTCTTTTCTGGCGCCTTGGCGGGAACTTTTTCCGTGCCCTTAGCTAAGACAGGCTTCGCTACAGGGGCCTTCGTCGCTGCTGCATCGCTGCTTTGGACCTCAGTCTTTTGCGCTTCGATTTGCACCGGGTCGTTGGTGTGGCTGAAGGTGCAGGCCGAGATGAGACTGACTAGACCCATAGCAAAGAGCGAACTGACAATCACGATTTTTTTAGTCTGCATAGCGTATACTCCTCTAGTTTGCATCCCTGGAGGCGCCACAAGTGGCACCGTCCCTCCAGACATTTAACCCTACGGTTGCCTTTTGCGCTAACCTGAGGGCTTCTTGCAAAGTACGAACATCACTAAATTTATCGCGGGTCAATGCTGCCGCCGCCAAAGCGACTCGGAATGAATTCGGCGCGCCAGGACATTTTGCGTGCACAAATCTGCACCCTTATTCTTAGGTTAATGGTTGCCGTCTGCTGATGAAGGAGCGAACATGGTGAAACCAGCGAACAAGATACTGCCTCGTTGCCGGGAGACATCTGTACCTCATGGATCTTGCGACCTTCCTTGCACGGCGGGCCAGCCAAACGCCACCGCGTTACCGCGACCTTTGCGCCAATTGCCGTAAAATTGTCTCGACTTGCTACTGCGCCACGCTCAGGCCATTTCAATCACCGGTGGACTTCGTCATCCTGCAACACGAGGCTGAGGCCAGAAATGCCATTGCGACCGCACGCATGGCGCATCTATCGATGCGTAATTCACAGCTAATCGTTGGTCGGAGTTTTCACGACCATGCGCTGGTGAACAGCATGATTGCCTCGCCGCTGCAGCGCAACGTCATGCTCTTTCCCAGCGCAGACGCCATGCCGATTGAGGCGCTATTTGCTGAGCAACAACATGTAGACCCGCGTCCTCTGGTCTTTTGGGTCCTCGATGCCAAGTGGGCTCAAGTCCCGAAAATGCTGCGCCTAAGCCCCAATCTGCGGCAGATCCCGATGGTTAAATTCAAGCCCGAGTCGGCGTCTCGCTTTCGGCTGCGCCACCAACCCGAGCCCGCCTACCTATCGACGCTTGAATCGATCCACCTGGTGATCGACCGGTTTCTGCAATGCACTGGCCAGCAGTCTGACGACCACCACGCGCTGCTAGACGTCTTTCAGGCCTTCGTGCGCCAGCAGCTCGACTTTGTCGACCCGACCCGCGCGACCAGGCACCAGGTGGCCAAGGCTTTGCGCCGGGCGCGGCGCAGCGAGCAAAGCTCCACCACTGGGCGCTAAGGGAATTGGCCGCTCGTGCCCTGGCGTAGATATGCTAACATCGCGGTGCATGCGTGTTTCCTCATGATCACCACAAGGAGATGAGCGATGACGAGTTTCATAGGCCGCATGGGCGCGATTTTTTCAGGCGTCCTAGTCACAGCTGCCGTTGCAAGCGCAGAGCCATTGACGGTTGGTACCTACAAGTTGACGCCGCAGAATACCCAGGTTGAATTCGCCATCGACAACTTTTGGGGGGTGGTCACCTCGCATGGCAAATTTACTGCATTGCAAGGCGAGCTAGTCTTTGCCGAACCCCTGCAACAGTCAACGGTCAAAGTGACCATCGAGACCACGTCGATCGACACGAACATCGGCAAGAGGGATGAGCACTTAAGGGGCGACGATTTTCTCGCCGTGGGCACCTTTCCGACGATGAGCTTTCAGAGCACCAAAGTGAGTGGAACCCAGGAGGCCTTCGAGGTCGAGGGCCTACTAACGCTAAAAGGCAACTCAAAGCCGGTCACCCTAAAGGGCAGCCTAAACAAAGAGCGCTCCGAAATCACCGCGGTAACGACGATCAACCGCCAGAACTTTGGCGTCACTTACAGCGGCAAAGGACTAGCCGACGACGTGCTGATCGAGTTGAAATTCCAACCGCAAGCAGCGGTTAACAAGTAAACTGGGCAGACCTCGAGCACTAGACGAGCCCCGCGCCGCATGTTAAGGCATACTCTATGCGCAAGCTTTTTGGCCATTTAGAAGGTAAATCGCACGTCATCTGGGACTGGAACGGCACCCTCCTGGACGACGTCGATATCTCTGTTGAAGCGCTAGGGACGGTCCTTGAGAGTCAGGGACTTCCGCTTCAGACTAGGGCCAAGTACCTAGAGCGGTTCCGCTTTCCTATCGCCGAATACTATGCGGAAATCGGCATCGAAATCCGCCCAGAGTCCTATGCCACCTTGGCAAAGCAGTTTATCGACAGCTATGACCGTCGGATCGAGCGCGCTCGATTGTATGCCGGGGTTGAAGACTTGCTGCATGACCTAGCCGCAGCTGGCGTCAGCTCCTCAGTGCTGTCTGCGGCCCATGAGCCCGACCTCAAGCGCCTGCTGGGTGCCTACGGCATCTCCAGTCATTTCACCCATGTCTATGGCCTTGGCAACAAGTGGGCACACGGTAAGATCGAGCGCGGTCGGCAGCTTATGGCAACGATCGGCCTCCCTCCGGCGCAAGTGATCTTGGTCGGTGATACCGATCACGACCTTGCCGTAGGCCGGGACCTGGGTATCGATGTGCTGCTTCTGACTGCTGGTCATCAGCATGAATCGCGGCTTAGGTCGCGCCATGACCGCGTGGTCGAACGTTATTAAGGCAAGCCCGATGATATTTGGTCAGACCTCGCTTGCCCACATGACCTATATTTCCAACGCTTCGAGCACGTCCCTCGCCATTCCCGAGCCCATTCGCCAGGCCTTGGGCTTATAAGCTCGAACGTTCGACACTCGGCGGCAGACGGGTCAATCGCCAATGCTTGTTCTTACCTTGCCGCTCTTCCCACTCGTGTTGAATCGCAATCTGCTCGGCGCGCGGCTTTAGGCGGACCTCTTGGCAAAGTCTGGAGCAGCAGCCAGAAAACTCATCGGCACAAGAGGCACACTGGATAAACAACCGATTGCAACCCTCAAAGCGGCAATTGGTGTGCCCATCATACGGTTGTTCACACTGATGACAACGCGCAATCACCTCGGCCGTGACTCGTTCACCGCGACGGTGATCGAACACAAAATTCTTACCAGCAAAGCGCGAAGGCACTTGATCCAAGGCCACCTGACGAGCGTAGGCGATGATCCCGCCGTGCAGTTGGTTGACATCCTTAAAGCCGTTGTGGATCAGCCAGGCGCTGGCCTTTTCGCAGCGAATGCCGCCGGTACAATAGAGTAGGATCTTGTCTTCCTCGCGGCCTCTTAGCTGCTCTAAAACCTCGGGCAAGGCATCCCGAAAGGTATTCGCCTTTGGCAACAAAGCGCCACGAAAGTGCCCGACCTCGCTTTCGTATTGGTTACGCATATCGACGACGACCGCCGTTCCCTGGTCCATGGCCTGATGAAACGAGGCCGCATCGAGGTGCCGTCCCACGCGCGTCGTGTCAAAGCTGTCATCGCTCAAGCCGTCGCCGACCAATTTATCTCGCACTTTAATCGTCAATTTGAGGAAGGCCTCGTTCGGCTCTTCCAGCGCCGTCTTAATCGGCATGTCGGGAAACATCGATTGCAGCTGCAACAAAAATGCGTCGATGTTGCTGCTCGGCAGGCTCAGCTGGGCATTGATTCCCTCAGCAGCGACGTAGATGCGACCAAGCACTCCAAGCGGTGCCCAGGCTGCGCGCAAGGTATCGACCATAGCCTGTGGCTCTGGAAGCAGAACGTAGCGGTAAAACGATAAGGTCGTTCTGGCGGACAGGTGTTGCGACATGGCGGGATCCTATAGGTCTGACACTGGCGGGGCGACCATAGCAAAGCGTGCGCCCAGGAGCTAGTCCATTCGTACTAATACCTAATAATAACATTTAGTTATTAGACATCACCACGCCGCTACGCGACGTCAGAACCCAGGGTGACAGCCGGCGAGGCTCAGCTTATAGTGCGACTTTTGCTCCAGGACGTGCCCTCTTGTCAGACCACGCATTCGAACTCGTCACCCTGAAATCCGGCATTAAAAGCCTAAGATTGGTCGCCAATCAGGAAACCTTTCATCCGGGTATTGGCCCGATTGCCGAAGCCCATATCCTCCACGTGCAGCAACAACGCCTGGTCGAACGATGTGCTAAGCCTGGTCGCTTTGTCATCTGGGATGTCGGCTTAGGTGCAGCAGCCAATGCCTTATGCGCCATCCAAGCTCTGCAACACTGCCAGGCCGATGTGGATATGCACAGCTTTGACCTGACGACCGCGCCGCTGGAGTTTGCCTTGCGCCACGCTGCCGAGCTTGGCTACTTGGAGGCTTACCAAGAGCCTATGAGGCAGCTGCTAGCAACCGGCCAGGTTCGCCTCGGGCGCTTGCGCTGGTACCTTCACCGCGGTGACTTTAGGCAGGAGATGCTGCGCCCAGACCTACCCTCGCCCGAAGCGATGTTCTACGACCCATACTCCGCTGCAGGCAACCGAGAGATGTGGACCCTAGAGCACTTTAGCAAGCTGCGGCGGCGACTTGACGATGACATATCCTGTTTAGTCACCAACTATACCCGCTCGACGGTCATGCGCGTGACCTGGCTGCTAGCTGGCTTTTACGTCGGCATTGGCGCAGCCATCGGTGAAAAGGCCGAAACCACCGTCGCATCGAATCGCTTAAGCACTTTAGATCGTCCCCTTGGACGGCCGTGGCTACAACGCATCGCGCTGTCGCATAGCGCATCGCCTCTGCGGGAAGCACTTCAACCCCTCGCGCCTATTGCACCTGAGGACTGGACGAGGCTTCTCTGCCACCCGCAATTTAACCAACAAGAACCGCAGCAATAGTCCCCGTCGTCAAAGACAAAAGCGTCCCTCGGTAAATTGGATTCACTTTTCTCGCCCACCCATGTTAAACGCAGGCCACTACACCAGCCAAGTCAACCAGACCGGCTACCCTGCCAAGAAAGCCCCATGAACGCTAAAAAGCCAGCCCCAGTCCGCCCAAACAAGCCCGACCATCCCGGGGCAGGCCCAAAGTCAACCAAGCAGGCACCGGTGCCTTTTACCGAAGCGCTTGAACTCCTTCGCTCCTGGCGCCAGCAGCACCCTGACTCCCTCCAACTCGATGGCCATCCGACCGGCCGCAATAACCTGAAGCCATGGATGCACGTGACCTTGGCCGGCTTTTCGTCGCCCCGCCACGATTTTCGCGCCAAGCACTCGCAAGAGCTCATCACCGGCAATTTCTATAACGGCACCTGGAACTTCCACGCCGACACCAAAGCCAAAGCGGTCGACCACCTGCTACAGATCTGCTCAGAGGGCCAAGACCCGCTCGACTTCCTCATCCCGACGGCGACCCACGAGGCCAAGGCCGAGTATGTTGGCGATCAAAATCCTAAGCTAACGCTCGCTGGCGCGACTGCGGATGACGGTCTTTACCTCTATCAGAGCTAGTCGTAACTTACTGTTTATTAAGAATACTTGCATGGCGCCAAAGGTCTCCCTCCCAGTCGCAAGCAAAACGTGTTATAGCCTCGCGGCAGTTCGCTCTAAGCTCACCCTTCGGTCAACCCCCTCCTCACCAACCATCACGAGTCGGTCCAGATGAACCCCAATGATGCCCTACGCAGCCTGCGCTATATGCTCGGTGTCAACGACGCCAAGCTGGCGGCCGTGATCGCACTCGGTGGTGGGAGCGTCAACAAGGCCCAGGTCAGCGCCTTTCTCAAGCAAGATGATGAGGAGGGCTACGAAGGCTGCAAAGACGAAGTCCTGGCGCAGTTTCTCAACGGCTTGGTCATCTATAAACGCGGCGCTGACCCAGCGAGACCACCCCAACCTGTGCCAAGATCCGTGACCAATAATCTGATTTGCAAAAAACTACGCACGGCGTTTCAGCTCAAAGACACTGAGATCATCGCCTTGGTCGAAAAGTCTGGCATGAAGATCTCCAAGGCCGAAGTCGGCGCCATCTTCCGCGCCGAAGGCCATCGCAACTACCGCCCCTGTGGCGACCAGTTTCTCCGCTACCTATTAAAAGGCCTCACCGCCTAAACGACGCATAGGATCCACGATGACCACCTTTAGCGACTTTCCCCTACTCGCGACCCTGCAAGTGACCCTGACCGAACAAGGCCTCGTCACCCCTTCCGATATCCAGAGTCAGACCATACCCGGTCTGCTTGCTGGAAAGTCCCTCGTCGGCGTCGCCGAAACCGGTAGCGGTAAAACCCTGGCCTATGTCCTGCCGATCCTGCATCAACTCAAAACACTGGAACTCGACGGTCATCCGGTTACGGCCTCCCGCCAACCCCGAGCCGTCGTCATGGTACCCACCCGTGAGCTCGGCGAACAAGTCGCGCGCATCTTCAAGCCCTTCACCCACACCACTCGCCTGCGCGTACGCAGCGTCCTCGGCGGCACGACCTTAGAGGTGGCAAAAAAGAACATCAGTGGTGCCTTCGACATCCTAGTCGCGACTCCAGGCCGGCTCATTAAACTGCTCGATCGTGGCTTAATCAACTTAAGTGATGTCAAACTGCTGGTTTTTGACGAAGCCGACCAAATGGTCGACCAAGGCTTTTTGCCTGATTCCAAGCAAATCGCCGCAGCCTGCGCTCCTGGCTGCCAGCTAGCCTTGTTTTCCGCGACCGTCCCACCAACGGTGCAACAGCTGATGGCCGAGGTGTTTAGCGAGGCCGAGGTCTTGCGCAGTCGCGGTAGCCACCGCGTCGTGCCGACTCTCACGACGCAAAACCGCCCCGTCGTGGACGGTAAGCGCCTACCGGTTCTCGAAAGCATCCTCAGAGAGTCGGCCAGCGGCGGCACGATGATCTTCACCAATACCCGTGAGCAGTGCGACCAGTTGGCCGAAGATCTAAAGGCCGCCAAGCGGTCGTGTTTGATCTACCGCGGCTCCATGGACAAACTGGAACGCCGGGCCAATCTCAAAGCCTTTCGCGACGGCCAAGTCGACTTGTTGATCTCAACCGATCTGGCCTCGCGCGGTCTTGATGTCGAGCACGTGGGTCGGGTCATCAACTATTTCATGCCGTACCAGATGGACAATTATCTCCACCGCGTTGGTCGTACGGCCCGTGCCGGGCGCAGCGGTCTGGTGATCAATTTTGTCACGCCTAAGGATCAGCCGCTGCTGGATATGCTCGAGCATTGATCAACGACTGGCGTCGGCACAGCGAATGCAAGCAGCTTCGCTTTTTATCGTTTGACCTGGAGGCGGCAAATAGCCCAGCCACTGCCGAGCGCTTGGGTCTTGCCTAAAATATGGTAATCCGTCAGCGGAATAACCAGCTCGCGAGCGCATGGGCTAGCAATCAATTCATCAAAGGCTGCTTGATCCGGAAGCATATAGCCAATGCCAAGATCATCACAGATTTTGATCGCTGCTTGATAGTCGCCCTTGCTAACCGGCTGGACCCGGGGATTTGGCTTTCCGCTGCGCTGATCAATCCAACGGCGATCGGCAGGCCCTTCCTAGTCGAGGACAGAAAGATGTTCGTGAGTGATAGTCCAGGAGACTCGTGACAAGCTCCTGTTTCGCTAGGAAGAAACCTTCGGCGATATGCATTTACACCAAGCCTCGTTAGTGATAGTTGTCTATCAATATCCAATTTTAATACTAGACACTCAATAGTCGACACAAAAGGCTAAGCGGCGATGGTACGTCGAACGCGGCAACGAGAATCCATTTTCGCCGTCCTGCAAGCTATAGGACGACCTCTCGGTTCCCATGAAATTCTCAATCTTCCACGGTCTTTGCGCACAGTGCGCAGCCTAAGAGATAAGGTAGAATCCCCATGTCTATAGCAGCAGCGTTTGCACTTGAGGGAATATCCGGGGTCGCATTGACCTCCGCATTCACGCTTGTCTCGGGCGCAACGGCGGCGCGCCTGGCGAGCAGTTGGGGAACTCCGGCACGGCTGCGCATGCTGCTCAGTCTTGGGACCGGCTATCTTCTGGCGCTCGCCGTCCTCGAGCTGCTGCCGCACTCGTTTGCGCACTTTGATCATAGCCTCTCTGCAACTGCTGCCGACGCTATTGCCGGCGCGGCGCTCGTTTGGTTGGCCGAAAAGGTCCTCGCAAAGCGAACGCCGAAGCCACCGATTGCGCCCGTACCTGTATTCGCACCCGTGCGTGAGCACAACCACAGGCACAGTCTACTCGGCAGCCACAAGGCCTGCTGCAGCATCAACACCTTTACTGGACTCCCCCGCGAGGTCTTGTTCTCGGCGATCGGCTGCATCTTCGTCTGCGCCTTTTTCGACGGCGTTACGCTATCGGCGGCGCTCATGGCAGCAGGCGGCGTACCTTTGCAGTCGTTTCTCGGCGTTCTTGCACACGTTGTTCCCGAAGTGATGGTCGTCGGCGCTCTAGCCCGGTCGCACTACGAGTCGGACGCCAAGGCCTTTCTCTTTTGTCTAGCGGCGTCGGGGCTCTTCGCGCTGGGCAATGCGGTGTCGCGGATAGCCGCATGGCTCGGCGCATCGGAAGGGCTCCTTCTCGGTCTTGCTGCTGGTATGATGAGCTATATCGCCATCGCGCATCTAATTCCGAAATTCATGTCGGGACGACGCGAGACGGCGCTCGCTGCTCTTGGTTTTGGCTGCTTCCTGCTGACCGAGCTATTCCATCACCATCACGTCTAACCTTACAGCAAGCTGTCTGAAGGCTGTCGACTTAGCAACCTTTTGCTGCCGTTGAGACGAATCCCCGAGGGGCCATACAAACGCCGCTAGCGACCAGAAGATCAAACATCTAGGTTGTCGCGTGCAGCATTGTCTCGAGGCCTCGAATCACGTTCAATCTTCAGGCTGCGTCGACGCGCACGTACCAGCGGCCATCTACCGTATCGGGAACGGCCGGCGAGCGATGAACCGCTCCTGCGCCGCAGCTACCCAGATGGGCCTCGCCCTTCAAGACACAGATTTGAAACGGTGCGACTACGTAAACAAGCGCTCCCTGCTTTGTCACCTTGCGATTGTCGTCTTGGCCGAGACGCTTGCGGTTGACGGCGCCATCGGCGAGCCATTCCGTGCCGGGTCCGCGCAATGTGCAGAGCATTCGAAACGAGACGCGATCGACGTGAAAGAGCGGGCAGGAGCGGGCAGAGGTCTTGCAAAAATCGACCTTCACGGCGTTCGTCGGCACAAGCTCGGCAAACGCGGCAAGGACCCCGGCAAGCTCTGTGAGAATTCGCGACGTGATACCATCGGGCGCCTTGGACGGGAGGACCGCGAGGTCTGCCTTTGCCACCGTCTCGGAAAAACTCGGAAGCACCGAGAACCGCGTCTTGGCTATGCTTTCTCGAAGCTCGTCCGACGGGGTCCAAAAATAAAGAAGAACGTTCTTTCCCTTCGCTAAAACCTTGCCAAAACCATCCAGCGAGTCTGTAGCACATAGATTGCTTGGGGCGCCGCCACCCGGCTCGTCCGCCGCCGTGTCGACGTGCAGCGTCGAGCGCGTCTCAAAGACATCTTCGAACATGTGGTCGTTGGCGTCCATCATTTGTCTCCAGCCTTCTGACGAGCATACTTGCGATTGAAGCGCTCGACGCGGCCGGCCGTGTCGAGAAGCTTCACTTTGCCAGTAAAGAACGGGTGCGACGCGCTCGAGATCTCAATGTCGATGACCGGATACTCGTTACCGTCGTGCCACTTGATGGTTTGGTTGGACTTCTTGGTCGAGCGCGTCAGCGCAGTAAAGTCGCTCGAAGCGTCTCGAAACACGACAAAATCGTAGCTTGGGTGGATACCTGCTTTCATGGTCTGGTTCCCTTTTTCAAAGATCTAAGGTTGAAATCGACCACCCGAGCGTGGTCGTGAAGCTTTTCCGTAAGGTCCGGTAGGCCGCGGTCTATTAGCGCCGACGCCGGCACGCGGACGTATCGAGTTGCGTTGTTTCCGAGGCCGTTAAGCCAGCCGGCGATGACACACTCTTTCGGCAAGCCAAAGTCAACAAGGGCCTGCTCAAAGAGCAGCGCCTCGGCGTCATGTGCCGCAAAGAGACCGGCCGAGACCCTCGCCGATTTTTCGATTGCGAGCCGCCCGAGCGAGCTGGCGACCGACAATACCTTTAATGCGTCTGCAGGTCGCGCATCGAGACTCTCGAAGAAGATTTGATCGCAGCCTGGCGCATCGAAAAGCGCGCGCGGACCGTCCGACATGGCCATGATACGAGGACGTCTCGGACCGAGTAGAGGTACGACGTTTCCTTCGTCGAGCGGCGAAAGACACGCGCTGAAACGCGAGGCAAAGGCGCTGGCGCTGCCGGCTCGCGAGACCACGATCAACGACCTCGGCGTCATCGCGAGCTTTGCAAGGGCAAGTCTCGTCCGCGCTTCAATGCCTGCTCCGATGTAAAGCATCAGATCCGGATCTGGATGGTCCGATAGCTTCTCGATGGCGATCTCTCCCACGTGCGCTATCAAGCGATACCGTGCCCCTGGCGAGGCACGAAAAGGTTTAGCCATGACCCGCGCGTTTCTTAATGCAAGTTACTTGCATTAAATTCCCAAGCGGCGGCGATGTCAAGCTTTTGACTATCGAAGTTGAAAACGGCATCTATAGTGGTGCCGTCGCGGATCAGGTAGGTAATGTGACGGCTTCAAGCCGAGCGTACGTGACAGTCCGGACAGACGCCAAAAAATTCTAGCCGATGGGACACGTCCCTGAATCCCATTTTGGGGATACGGATAGACTTGTCCTCGACCGGACACTGCGGCATCGGCTCGACGCGATTGCACATTCGGCAGACGATGTGATGGTGGTGATGATCCTTCACCCGCAGCTCGTAGCGGATCGACCCATCGCCGAAGTCGCAACGGCTGATCAGGCCAAGGCTTTCAAACTTCGCTAGGCATCGGTAGATCGTCACGAGATCGCACGGCCCCGCGGCGCGTGCCTTCGAAACCCGCTCGTGCAGCTCATCGGTCGTGAAGGGGCCGTGCTCCCGAATCATAATTTCGAGCATGCCCAATCGAGGCTTTGTGACCTTTAGGCCCGCGCTGCGGAGGAGTGCAGTGGGATCGATGCCAGCATGCTCATGTCGATGGCTTTTAGACACCATTGCCGATGGTCCCCTTATCTTTTGCTTCGCCTAGTTTATAGATACAATGATTTTGCATTTCAAGCTCCTGCCACTAACAGGAGAGGACTTTTTAGCAAAGAAGCCTGGGGCAGGAGAATGTCTGGCCTATCTGGATCCCGACAGATCCTGACGAAGGATTCGTCGGCTTGCGGCGGTGGTTCCATGGGTCGCCTCTCATCCCAGTTCTATTCGCGCGCAAGCTACTCGTGGTTATCACCTAATGCAACCCACTTGTGTTTGTTGTTGCAAGTCGATTGCATTTGATCTATCGTCCGCGGCTCAACGACTGGCGAGCTTGGTAACACTAGCAGTAAGCTCTGGGACTGAATCTCGGCGGAGCAAATGTGACCGCAGCCAACACTAGGCCATCGGATGTTGCTCTCTAACAAGCGAACACGAAAAGGTTCTGTGCATGATGACTTTGTATCGAGACGGTGTGCTCGGCGTGCTGTTCACTGCGGCCCTGGTTGGATGCGGCGGTGGTAGTGGCGTAGGCGCCGGAGGTAGGGCCGAAGGCAAGCTGGGGACCGCCGCTTACGTCGTTGTCAATGCGGGTGACCTGCAGCGCAGCGATGCTCTGCTCAAAGGAAGCGGCAGTGTCGCCTTCAAAGATCCGATTGGCGTGATCAGCTCCAAGAAAGACTACGTACTCTCCTTCTCGCTGGACGATGGCGGCTCTCTGGCACTGGTGGCGCACGGGGACGAGCACCTGCAAAACGGCATTGAGGTCACACTCTCTCGCGCTGCTGGAACGTTGACGGCGACCCTATCGTCTGGCGGCAAAAGTGCCGCGCCGAAAGTTCTTGGCGGCGTGAACGCCGCTACCGCGATGACGATCAACGTCGATGTTCACAACGACGAGAGTCCGGCGCACATTTTGATCTGGAGCGGCAGCGACTTCGCCGAGGACAAGGCGCTGCTGAATTCGGAAGAAGACGGAGCGACTCCCGGACAAGGACGTGCTACGTATTGGGGGCTGCTCTTGACGAAAGCCAGCGTCACGGCGGCCTCGGTCATCGAGCCAAATTTCTTTGAAAAATAGTGATTTGAAAGGAATGCTCATGCTTCACGTTCGCCAGGTCTGTCTGATTCTTTTGACCTGGGCCTTGGGGGCCTCGCCGCTGCGCGCTGACGATGGCACGGGACTGAAGTCGTCGTCCTCAGTAGACATGGTCGGCGACTTCAAGGCCATCAAAGATGGCGCAGCCAGCGACCGGTTTGACGTTCGCGAGGCCGAGATCATGCTCTACGCACCGATCGACCATCTCTTCGATGGCCTCTTGAGCGCAGCCGCGCACCGCGAAGACGGCGTGTCGATGTTTGAGGTGCATGAGGCCGTCATCAGCTCGAGCAAATTGATCCCTCGCTCGCGAATTCGCCTTGGCCAGTTCTTTCTCGGCGTCGGTCGGCTCAACCGTTTACATCGCCACGAGTGGCCCTTCATCTTCGCGCCAAAGGTCCAGCAAGAATTCTTTGGCACCGAGGGGGCACTCGATTCGGGCGGGGAGTATGCGTATGTGACGCCGCTTCCGTTTTTTCTTGAGCTGACCGCAGGCGTTACCAATGGTTGGACCTATGGTCATTCGCACAACGAGGGCGAAAAGCCGCTCAAGCCAACCCACTATGGCCGCGTCGCGACCTATCTCGAGTTGCCGGGAGAAGGCGGAGCCCAGACGGGCTTCAACTACTTGAGTCGCACCACGGCGCAGGGTGACAAGACGACCCTGCTCGGCATCGATCTAACGACCAAGTGGCGCAGCGGCGGCATCCTAAACGTTCTTGCCCAGGGGGAGGTCTGGCAGCGCGTAAAAAAGCCGCTCGCTGGCGAGGAGGAGCGCTCGCTTGGCGCTTACCTATTCCTGCAGTACGCTCTGGACTCTCAGGTCCAGGTCGGCGTCTTGCTCGACTACTTCACCGTGCCGACGCTCAAAGACATCACCGGTGCCAAAGTCCACAACTCGGAGGCCAGACTGGTCCCCACAATCACCTACAAAGCGAGCGAGTTTTCATCACTGCGTCTCGCTTATGACTGGTCAGTCACCAAACAAGACCATCAGCCGGACAAGAAGAATCAGGTCATACAGACCCAAGCCACGTTCATGATCGGAGCACACCCTGCCCATGATTTCTAAATGCACATACGTTTTACTTGCGGCTATTCTCGTAGGGTCCGGCTCAGCGGCAGCCGCAAACAAGATCAAAGTTGTCACCTCGATTCCGGACCTGGCCTGGGTCGCAGCCGAGATTGGCGGCGAGCTCGTCACGGCGAAGTCACTTCTTCGCGGCACCGAGAACCCGCACTTTGTCGATGCCGTGCCTGAGTTTACCCGGCTGGTCGCCGAGGCCGACGTCGTTTGTCTTGTCGGCCTCGACCTCGAGGTCGGCTACATGCCGCCTGTGCTTGCTCGGTCTGGCAATGCGCAGGTACAACCAGGCGGGAAAGGCTATTGTGAGGCCGGAAAGGGCGTCACGGCCCTCGAAAAGCCCACTGGTTCCATCGACCGCTCCATGGGTGATGTCCACCCGCACGGCAATCCGCACTTTTATCTTAGCCCCAAGGCGCTGGCGGAAAGTGCCGCAGTGATTGCGACGACCCTTTCCGCAGTCGATTCCGTCCATGCGGCACAGTATCAAAAGGGACTCGCAGCTTTCGTAACGAGCATGAACTCCTTGGCCGAGGAGGTCAGTGCGCGACTCAAGCCGCTCCGTGATGCGCAGAATGCGGCCGGCAAAGCACTCATCATGGAGTATCATCAGGAGTTCAACTATTTTTTCGAGCAGTATGGCCTGAAGAGCTTTGCCAGTGTCGAGGAAAAGCCGGGCGTTCCACCCGCGGCGGGCCGCTTGGGGTCGCTTGCGACGTCTGCCAAAGCGAGCGGGGTGCGGGTTGTTCTGGCTACTGACTACAACCCTGCCGGTACGCTGAGACGCTTCAGAGAACTCTCAGGCGTGAAGCAGGTTGTCGTTCCGACGATGATCCAGCCTAACGGAACCTATAAGTCCTACTCCGATTTACAACGCCACATCGCCGATTCGCTTGTTGGTCTTGCCGTCGGCGGAAAGCTGCAGAAGTGAAGGATGGCCCGCCTCTCCTAGCCGCTCAGGATCTGAGTTACGCGACGCCGGATGGACGGCCGCTCGTGCGTGGACTTTCGTTCGCCGTTAGGCGTGGGGAGATCCTGGCAGTAACCGGTCCAAACGGAGTTGGCAAGTCGACATTGCTTAAAGTGATTCTTGCCGATGCTCGACCGTCGTCTGGGGACTTCAAGTTTGGCGGCAAGTCGCTTAGTTTTCTCTCGCAGCTTCACAATCGCGAGTTTCACCTGCCTCTTCGTCTTTCCGACGTTCTCGCGTTCAATCAATCTGGCCGCTTCGATCCTGCGCGCGCGTCGCGGTTTGGCCTGCTGTCTGAGGGCGAGATGGAGCTTTCATGGAACACGGCGAGCGGAGGTGAGAGGCAAAAGACATTGCTCACGCAGGCTCTCCTGGCCGATGCAAATCTCTTGGTTCTCGACGAGCCGATGAACCACCTCGACACCGCCGCGCGCCGCAAGCTCATCGATGTTCTGCTGCATCTTGTGCAGGACGGCCGTCAAGGCGTTCTTATGGTGTGCCACGAGAAGACTTTGTTAGAGCTCGACATTGCATCCGTGAAAACCCTCGAGCTGTCGAGGTACGCACACGGATGCTAGCGCTGCTGCAAATTTACTGGCTTTCTATTGCGGCAAGCGCCGCTCTGGGTGGTGGGCTTGCGCTGCTCGGAGCGCAGCTCGCGGCCAGGGACCGCGCCATGCAGACTATGTGCGTCGGGCAGGGAGCGATGCTTGGCGTACTGCTCGGGATCGGACTGAATCAGGTTTTGCACGACTCTGAGGGCGAGGCCGTGGTGCTTCCCTTCGCGTTCGCGCTAGCGACAGCTGCAGTGACCTATCTCGCGAGTGAGCGGTTTGTCGCAAGGATGTCAGCTTCGAAGAACACCCACTTCACCGCCGTCTTTGCGACGCTTCTTGCGGGTGGCTATCTGGTTAGTGCGCTCTTTCCAGCGCTCGAGAACCACATGGCGCAGAAGTACTTCGGCGACCTCGCGACCATGAGCGAATCGGGTGCGACCGGCGTGCTGGTTCTTGGCTGTGTTCTCATCGGCACGCTCATGGCGTTTCGGCGCCACATCACACGCGATTCGTTCGCCATGGCAATCATGGGTGCGCGCCGGACGCCTACAGGACTGGTCTTTGCGATCGGCACGCTTATAGTGCTGTGTTTCTCGATTCAAGTCGTCGGTTTTCTGTTTACAGTTGCATGCCTGTTTCTTCCGACATCGGCTCTTTCGTTTCAGCGCAAGGTCGGACTCAATAGGCACCTTCTGGCATGCCTCGCTACCGCGGTGTTCGCCTGCTGCGCGGGATTTGTCGCAACGCTCTGGATGACGCGGCTTCCGACCGTACCGGCGATAATCATCGTTATGGGAGTAAGCGCCCTGGGCTCCAACATCTTGAGCAGACGCTTACTATAAGTTGGACCGAGACTGCACAAATAACTTGCGATGCCGCTGCCGAGCCCAACGTTGTCGCAATCGAACCAACCGCCTTCGCCCTCGACATGATCAATCAGCCGACGAGCCTAGCAGCCACATCGTGTGGACGATCCAAAGTGAGCTTCCCGCCAGTCCGGGTAGGCAGGTGCTGCCAGGCCGAATCCTAAAGGCGGATTTTTCTCGCTCAGTGGAACTTTTCGCCACGAGCGAGCATAGCCACGATGTCTGTGATGCGCTTGGCTCGCGTCTCTGGCTTCTTCGCGGTTTGAAGGCGCCAGTTGATGGCGTACAAGTTTGCACGGTTCAGCGTCTTGAAAAACGCCGCCGCCGGTTTGCTTTTGCGAAGCTCCTTGAGAAAATCGGCCGGCGTCTCTGATGTTGATGGGGCATCGTAGGCGCGCGCCCAACGGCCGTCTTCCTTCGCAGCGTCGATTTGCGCCTGACCCGCTTTTTCCATCCGTCCTTCGGCAATGAGTCTCTTAGTGTGGCCGATATTGATTTTTGACCAGATACTGCGAGAGCGGCGCGGCGTGAACCTTTGCAGGAAGGAGGCTGCATCGAGGGACTTCTTCTGACCGTCTATCCATCCAAAGCACAGCGCCTCGTCAAGCGCCTCTTTGTATGTGACCGTCGCTTCGCCCGAGTCCTTTTTGAATATTTGCAACCAGAGGCCGTCCGACTTGCTGTGGTTCCTTTTCAGCCAGTCGCGCCATTTTTGTGCGTTTTTGAATGCCTTAATCTCTGGTTCTGCTGTCGTCATGCGCCACCTCAGCGTTTTTCAAATTGTAACGCGAACGTACCGGGCGACACAATGGACGTCAAAGTGGACCCACCATTCACCTTCCTACCGCGCGAAGGTGTCAGTTAGAGAAGTTTCTCCCAGTCAATTTCCAGACAATGCGCCAAAACTAAACAACCGACTCCCAAAAAGCTGAGCCCACTCAGTCCACTAAAGGCTGACCAGGCTCATCAAAGGAGGTAAGGAGGAACTCACGCATTCATTTAACTGCACGCTCCATGCCAATTTTTCCCCGCTAAAGCCCAGCCAATGCTGACTTGTAACTACCCTTTTTCATACCATTTAGCGATCAGTCAGCAGCGTGCCGGAATCCCGCGCCAATAGCATCGTCTAATCCTTAAACAAAGAACCAGAACACCGCCAACTCCTTAGTCAGACCCCAGGGCCCTCAGATTTTTCGTGTAGCCCCCAGATTCAGCCCTGAAAAGCCAATCATCCCGTGACAGAAATGCCCAATTGACAACCCATATAAATAGCCATATTGTATGGGTCATAGACACGAAGGAGCGGTTCTGATGAGTTACACAAAAAAGACCATTGAACTCGATGACGCTATCTTAAAAAAGCTACGTCGCCAGCTCGACGTTAAGACAGATAAAGAAGCGGTGAATTTGGCCATGCAAATTGTCACAGACGAGGGCAGTATTATCGCAGTCCATCAGCAATTGGCAGGCAAGCTCGATCTGAGCGGACCTTTTTCTTGAAGGTCATCTACGATACCTGCATTTATATTGATTATTTACGTGCGGCGATGCGCTCTGAACTTTTTGAACATCAAGGGCATATTCGCTATCTTGCGCCAATTGTGGTCATGGAGTTGAATGCTGGTGCGCGCTCATCTACCCAACAGAAGGCTCTGGACCGCCTCTACGCACCATATGCGAGGGCAGGAAGAGTCCTGCCGCTTAGTAGCGACAGTTATCATTTAGCCGGACGGGTTTTGGCAAAACTTCGTGGGAAGAGAGAAAGTCACCTGATCGCAAACGATATCTTGATCGCTCTTTCGGCGCTGCAAGTGGGAGCCTGCCTTTATACCGCCAATGCACGGGACTTCGAATTAATCGCCAAGTATATCGATTTTCGCTGGGCAAAGGTGTGATTTTGGTGTCCCCATACGGTCGACCTCAGGCTGGGACTTTGCAACCTCGAAGTCGAACTCCGGTGCTCCACCACGCCCAAGGCCATACCAGTCAGCCACCGCTAGTCACCGGCCTTAGCCTTACGGCACTCGCTTAGCCATAAACCCAATCTGCTGAAAGATGCAAAGCGCAATCGGCGAATTGAAATCGAAGACATAATCACCGATCTCGCTACCCGGCGGCACCACCTCCCACGCCATGGTCCCAGCGTATCCGGCCTTGTTCGCAGCCTTATACATCATGGCCATGTATTTGCCTGGCTCTTCTATGTACCCTAGGTACGGATTTTCGTGAAAGCTAAACACGGTTTCTTCTAATGCGATCGGCCTGAAGATGAAGTTCTTCCTCTTGCATCTGGCGAAGGTCGATTTTCAGGCATACGTCGCCTACCAGACCTTGATATTGACTGGCATGTGACCAGGAGAAATGCGTGGTCTTTGCAGGGACCAGGTGGACTTCGACATAGGTTGCTCATGCAAGATGGGACGGGCAAAGCGAGTTTGTTGGTTCGCTGCTTTTGCTGCAACATAATGCTGCGCAACTTTTAGTGGCATTGCCACCTCACGCCACTCAGAGTTAAATTAAAAATCCTAAATCAGTCAGTGCCAAGCAATGCCCTCGCCACCGGCAAGTGCGATGCCTAGCCTATTTAATCGCAATCGCGGTGCAACATGGACTTCCCTATCTTTCACATGGATCTGATCGGCGATCGCATGCTGATTGCGATCATCGCAATCACCCATGCACTGATAAGCCACTCCCTAGCCGTCGGCGGCATTACGTTGATTGCCTATCTGGAGTGGAAGGGCTACCGAAAGCAGGATGCGCAAGCAGATCAATGGGCAAAACGGATTCTTTTCGCCTTCTTTATCGTGACCACGTCACTTGGCGCGATGACCGGGGTAGGGATTTGGCTTTCCGCTGCGCTGATCAATCCAACGGCGATCGGCAGCCTGCTTCGCGTGTTCTTTTGGACCTGGTTTGTTGAATGGATCGTCTTTGTCACCGCAGTGTGCTTCATCCTCTTCTACTATTTGACGTGGGAAAAATGGTCCGGCGCATTGAAGCAGCGTCACGTCAGGCTAGGGCAGGCCTTAGCCTTTGCCTCGTGGATCACCATGGCGCTTATTGTCTCGATCCTCAGCTTTATGATGGATCCTGGGAGTTGGGGCTCCGGCAAGACTCTTTTTAGCGCGATGTTCAATCCAATCTATCTACCGCAGCTGCTGTTTCGCACCAGCCTTGCGATGGTGTTAGGGGCAGCCGCTGCTCTCATCGTCGTGGCATGGCATAGCAACGCCGCAGAGCGTGCCAAAGTGACAGCCTTTGTTGCCACCATTGGTGGTGTCGCCGTTCTAAACGGCCTAGTCGCCTTACTCATTGAGAAATGGCCTCGGGCGTGTGCTGGTTGGGTCCTACTGCTCCAGATGATATTGGATTTGGCTGCGCTCAGCGTGCTGTTGTATCTCTCGGGTGGGTGCAATAATCCGTTCTCGGCCTTGTTATATCTACATGCAGCACTCGGGCCGCTGCTTTTGCGCCGCCGGTTAAGTGGAGTCTATCTCCTGGCTATGTGCACAGCGATGACTTTTGTCTGCTTGAATTCGACGCCGACCTTGCATGCGGGCAACAATTCGGCACTGTTACATAAAGCCACCCTGGCGGCTGAACTCTCGCTGATCGTGATTATTTGGGGCCTCGTGCAGTGGTTTTCAACATCCTTTTCCCACCTTCGTAGCGAGTTTGCCGCACTGCAGCGACAGCGCCAGAGAACCGACCACCTTCGCGCGCTAGGTGCTATGTCAGCAAGCTTTTCGCACGAATTCTCCACCCCTTTAAATACCGCCAAGGTTCGTCTTGACCGTCTACAACGCCGCCGCCCCGAGCTGGTCGAGGATTTGGATCTCATCGCCTCACAGGATGCTCTTGAGCAGTGCGAAGACACTATTCGCGGCCTCTTTGGAGCTGATCTACAAGCCGGCGACCTCAAGTTTGACGAGGTCGATCTAGCCGAGCTCGTCCAGCAGGTTTGCTCACGGTGGCAGCTCGGCCGCGACGATGCAGACATCAGCTTTGCCTCGCGGCAAGGTAACACGCCATTGATCTGTAACGTCCCCCAGGTCGTCCTCGCCCGCTCCATCATCGACGTGTTGGACAACGCACTGGATGCATCAAAGGGTGATCGGGCCGCAATTGAGGTCGAAGTTGCAGTAGAAGCTCAGCACGTCACCGTCAGCATTTCGGACCGCGGCAGCGGCGTCCCCAAAATGGTTAAAGACCAGCTTGGCAAGCCCTTTCTGTCGACTAGAGCCGAGGGACTTGGCCTCGGCCTATACACGGTACACTCCCTCATGGAAGCACTCGGTGGTGCATTATGTGTCAGTGACCGCCCATTCGGCGGAGCAACCATTAAACTCATGCTCCCTATTAGGATCGGTGCACCCATATGACACAGCAGGAACTTAATACCCGAGCCGTTAAACACCTATTGATCGTTGAAGACGATCAAGGCTTAAGCAACACGCTGGCACTGGAATTTGCCGACCGCGGATACCAAGTGTCGCAAATCAGCTCGGCAACAGAGTTGTCCTTTCCAGAGACTGTGGTTTTTGACGCCGCATTGGTCGATTTAAAACTGAAATCCGAAAGCGGCCTGGTCATCGTCGAGAAGCTTCACCGCCTCTATAAAGACTGCCGAATCGTCATTTTGACCGGATACGGCAGCATTGCAACAGCCGTAAAGGCCGTCAAGCTGGGCGCAACCAACTATTTGACCAAGCCTGCTTCGGCGGCACAAATTGAAGCAGCCCTAAGCGCCCATTGCAGTGGCGGCTGCCCGCAAATAATGTAGTCAAAGCCGACACTCGCAAAGCAGGAACGCGAATATAATGAAAGCGTTTTGAGCGATTGCCAGGGCAATGTGTCCATGGCGGCTAAAGTCCTAGGCCTACACCGCCAGAGTTTGCAGCGTAAGCTAAGAAAATTTCCTTCGGCGTTTTAGGCACGGACAAATGCATGGGAGAAGCCGCACCTTAGGCGGTAACATTCCTCTCACGCCCTCGCTTACAGCCCTAGCGCAGTTCTTGGATATAGTGCCGGCACATTGGTCGATCTGTTGCTTGATCGGTGACACGTCCAAACAAACTCGTCGTCGATATCCAAATGTCCAACCGAATGTCCATCCCTTCCAAAGTCGGTGACCGGATGGGCCACGTCCGAGAGAGGTCCGACGCCAGCAAGCGGCATGGCCAATCTCCAAATCGGCATACCGGCAAAGCTCAACAATAGGGTATTTTTGTACCATGCGGCGGCAGTTGACCCTGGGTCTAACCCGCCGAACCTGGCCAATTCTGCTTCCTGATCAACGTCAATCTGGACGAAGCCGCGGAACTCCTGGCTCGGATGCCATCGATCCATTTGGTAGTTATCGACCAGCACGTATACGCTGTGATTCTGCGCGGTAATATCCTGGGCCATGCCCTTGATCTTTTGTCCACGATTGATATCAACGATTCGCTTCAAGCGGTGCGATTCAAGATCAAATAGCGCCACACCTAGTGTCCCGTGTGCGACTAGTAGCGTTTGATCGATGCGACCGATGGCGCGCGGTGTCTCTTGCGGTAGCAAGGAGGGTGCACTTTTAATGTCTTGAGTCTCATATTGTCCCGTGACAGTGCCGAGCGCGCGACTCAGCGTAACGATCTTTGTACCCACTAAAACAATGATTTCGTTGCCAAAGATCAGGGCGTCGCGCGGGGTTTCGCCTAGCTCATAGGGGTGAGATGTGCCGTCGATATCGATCAATACCAGGCCGGAATTGGTTCCCAGCAAGATCTGCCCGTCATCATGCCGAACAAAATTACGACACACCGGCTGATTAAGAAATGACTCTGACTGTGGGCTTGCAATGCTCGTCGACGCCACCAAGGCGCCCATGAGCCATGACCAAGCGGCGGTGAGGCGGATACTATCGATCATCGAGATGACTCCTTTTTCGGCTACGATGCGAACGAGACCCAATGTGGGAGCCGCATGTTGGCTCTGAATGGCATCACCGCCAATGCAACAAATGGTTGCGCCCCATCCGTTGCCACTGAGGCATGGACGCAATATCACGTGGCAACCGAGGCCCAAAATCGGCAATTTCTGGGCCACATGTACTAAGCTCAATCAAGCGGTAGCATCTTGTGGAGAGGTGGGAACATACGTGGCCATCCTTGACCATTGAAGCTCAACCAATGAATTTATTCCTGTCTGGATGGAAAATGTTCCATGTGTGATTCACCGCTGCGCCCGTAATAGACCGCTTTTTTTCTCGTCAAGTACACCATGTAGTTGGTGACACCTGCACGAGAGATTAAATGCATGAACTCAACATAGCTGACTTTGCCTTTCTGGATCGACGATATGGCGGCCTTGACAGCTGGCCCGTCAAATTCTACGGCGACGATATAGTCGTGAGGTGGATGGATAGCGACAGCGTGCGCTCCGTTCGGCATGTAGTATGTACTGCTCTTGCATATTAAATCGGCTCGGTATGACTCGACCCCTAAGCCTAGAAGCTTGGCGACAACCTGCGGAAAGGTTGTGATTCCAGCATAAGATGTCGCCGTCGTTGAAATGACTTCTTCCATGCGCATACATTTCCCCTTTTTAATTCCCTCGCTAATCAACGGGAATAGTGGTCATTGCGTGGAACTTAGCGAGCTTTTTCATCAAACCCAAAAGAGCCATGCGCTCGCTAGGGGACAACGCCTCAAAAAATGCGGCGTCATTTCGGTCGGCCGCGGTTGCCAGTTGCGGCACAACGGCTTTTCCCTTGTCTGTAAGACAAAGATCTTGATAACGACGATCTGAAATCGACTCACGTCTGGTTACCAAGCTCTTGGCCAGCAGTCGGTCGATCACTTTGGTCACCGCACCTCTTGTTAATCCGGCGAGATCAGCGACGACGCTTGGTGCTACCGATCCACCAGCCGCGTAGATCTCTCGCAAGACCACCCACTCAGCAACGCTGCTACCCATTTGGTCAAGTTGCGCCGCAAACGCCTTGCTCACTTGGTTCGACACCAGACGCAGCCAGTAGCCGGTATGGCTGCGTAGCTCGCTGACGGGAGCGTCTTTCGGAATTCGCTTCGGCATCGCTGCCTCCTTCTAATGGTTCTATCGGAAACTATTTCCTAAAGCATTAGCCAGCAGGCGAAATTTATGGTAACAATTGATTTTTATTAGATTTTTTATCGCATCGCATGCCAAGGCGCGATGCCTTTGTATCAGCCAGTGCCACTTTGCGTTACCTCGGGACATGGGCGAAGATCACCGCGCAAATTCTTCTTCAAAGACCACGATAATTATGAAATAATTATGTGATGAAGTTTTCCTGGGACAACGAAAAAGCCATCAGCAACGTGCGCAAGCACGGCGTCTCGTTCGACGAGGCGAAGGCCGTCTTCCATGACCCGGATGCCCGACTGATTTCTGATCCCGACAACTCTGAAGATGAAGAGCGGTTTGTGCTCTTGGGCATGAGCAAGAGGCAACGCCTGCTAGTCGTTTGTCACTGCTACCGGGAAAGTGACTCGGTGATAAGAATTATTTCAGCGCGCAAATCTACCAAGCACGAAGCTAAAATGTACAAGGGATTTATGCCATGAGAAAGGAATACGATTTTTCAAAGTCAAAGCGTAATCCTTACGCCAAGGCTCTGAAGCAACAGGTCACCATGCTGGTGGATAAAGAGGCGATCTCTTATTTCAAAGAGCTAGCGGCAGAAACAGGTATTGCCTACCAGGTTTTGATCAGCATGTTTTTGAAGGACTGCGCCGATTCGCACAAGCGTCCGTCGTTAAAATGGGCGAAAAGCACGCCAAAGAAGAAGCAGGCCTAGACGCCTGAGGTACCGCAAGAGTTCTGCCTGGCTTGCGCCGCGAAGCTCCTCGAGTTGTGACGGTAAAGCCCACAGACAGCGAGTTCCTACCCGGAGATAGCGGTTCGCCAATCATCATAGCTGATGGGGCCGTCTTAGCGCTTCTACAGAGCGTTTTTGATGGTCATTCGCCAAAACTAGGCAGCCCACCGCAAAAAGCTGAGCCCAGTCAGTCCACTAAAGGCTGACCAGGCTCATCAAAGGAGGTAAGGAGGAACTCACGCACCCACTTTAATGCATGCTCCATGCCATTGGTTTGCTGCGAAAGCCCAGCCACCGATCCCTTGCAACTACCTTTTTTCATTCTATTTAGCGATCAGTCGAAAGCTTGGCGAAATCCAACGCCTAGAGCATCGTCCAATCTTTAAACAATAAATCAGGACACCGCCAATTCCTTAGTCAGACCGCGGAGTCCTGATATGCCTCTGACTTTTAAGCCTTACGGCACTCGCTTAGCCATAAACCCAATCTGCTGAAAGATGCTAAGCGCAATCGGCGAATTGAAATCGAAGACATAATCACCGATCTCGCTACCCGGCGGCACCACCTCCCACGCCATGGTCCCAGCGTAGCCGGCCTTGTTCGCAGCCTTATACATCATGGCCATGTATTTGCCTGGCTCTGCTATGTAGCCTAGGTGCGGATTTTCGTGAAAGCTAAACCCGGTTTCTTCTAATACGATCGGCTTGCCCATGCCGTGGGCGACGTTGGCCCGATCGGTGATGAAGTTTGTTAGAAACCAGTCGATATCGCTGGACGGGATGCCCCAGTTGCCCGGATAGGGATGGATGGTGGCAAAATCAATCGTCGCGAGGCTCAAATTGCGGGAAAAGTCGATGCCCTTTCTGCCGTTTGACAGCCAAGAGTGCTTGGAGGCTTCCTCCTGGGTCGATGGACTCGCTTTGTAGCCTTCTTCACCGCTCGAAATGAGATGATTGCGGTCCAGTGAGCGTATGTGCTGCGACATTTCAGCGAGCCAGTGGTAGACCAAATCACCTGGTGTCCCGCCACGGTTCAATTCGTAGTCATCCTCGGTGTGCAACTCGTTGGTCAATTCGATGGCCATGATCGTCGGATCGTCGCTGTAGCTGCGATGTTCGCCGCGATGTGCTTGGTAAATAGTGTTTTCACGATGGAGCAGTGTGCCGATGTGGTGTTTAAAGGCCTTGCGGACGAAGGGGTCGGAATAAAACTGGTGAAAGTCGCTGCCCCCAGTCACCTGCTTGACCCACCAACTCATCGGACAGTACTCAGCTTGGTAATTTACCAAAGGAAGTATGACCTTTATCCCATAAGTGCGGGCTGCATCGATCGCCAAATCTAGGCGGCGAAGTGCGGCCTCATCGTAGGATGCTCCGTCCTTGTTCACGCTTTTGAGCATCGCCTGCTTGCTCTGATCACCACAAGAAAAGCCCCAAATACGAACGACGCGGATGCCACGTTCGTTGTACTGACGCATGATGTCGTAGACTTCGTTGTCGGCCTGACGATCAATGAGGCCCAAACGATAGAAGTTGGAGCCCTGAAAATAGAAGGGCTGGCCATCCAAGAAGAATTGCGTGCCACTGGCCGAAACATAGCCCGATTCCACGGACGAGGCGATCTGTGCCACAGGGTGCGAAATTTTTTCTTCCGAACGCTCAGATGGGGGCACCACAGATGCAGCGGCAAAGGCAGGAGCCGCGAGCTCTGCCGCCGAAATCAGGCACAAGGCCAAATAAGGTAGGAACATGTTGCGCATGTGGCTTTCCCCCGATGAGACGCAGAATCTGCAGCCGAGCAATGTGGCACAGCCACGCCCAGGCGCTTCATCAGCGCGGTCTAATATTTTAAAAAATCGGTCTGTTAACAATTGTAGCAGACCTAGAGTCAACTTGACAAAGGTCTATTGCAGGAAACGACTTCGGCCACACTGGCGCAGCGTAGAATGAAATGTACTGTCGATAGATTAGACAATGCCTGTGCATTGGACAAACGAACGAGCGTCCGACGCGCAACTCGCGCTTAAATCGACTCCACATCAGATATTTTTTTGATTATTTATGGGCACTTACTTTACATCATCAAGTCGGCACGACCCTTGCTTCATGTTTGATTCGACGCGGATGCGGAATCGCACCAGATTGCGACTTATGGCAAATGCCATGTAGGAGATAGCGTGCGAGTAAACATGTTCTATGTTCTATCAATCTTGATGGTCGTCATCGGTGGTTGTCAGACCACCCATAAAATTAGCCGACCCGGGACCGGCACTTATCTCAGTGCATTTAAGGTCGCAGACTATAAAGCCGCAGTCGGCGATCCCGATTGGGCGAACGTTGCGATCTCATTGCAACGCATCGACGGCGACCACAAGACCGTAGCACAGACCTTTCGCCATGATCAGTTCAAGGCCAACACCGCATCCAACCCCATTGTCATGGTCGCGCAAGGTACCTACCATATCTCTCTTAACTATACCGACACTGCTGGCACAGCACTATATAAAGCCTGTGATGATGCAGCGAAGCGCGATTACCTGATCAACACGCCAGAATTCAAAACCGACATCGCCATTTGCAAGATAAGCCAAGGCGCACCAACAGCCAATGCGAGCGGCACTCCCGCTAGCACTCCCGCCCCCAACCCTCTGCCAAACGGACCCGACCCAGCGACCGGAGGTCTTGAGCCTTCGGCAAAATGCTTCGGCACTGATGGCCGAGTTAAGCCCGGCTTTGACGACGTCGGCGGCTACTGCGTCAATCGCAATCAATCGTTCTACATCCAAGGCGGAGACATCTACAACCGTGGCAAAAAGATCATCATCAAAGGCGTCAACTGGTTTGGTCTTGAGGGTGCTAGTCCGGATTCTTCGGGACAAACCAATATCAGCCTAAGATTAGCTGGCCTTTGGACCGGTCGCAGCATGGAGAGCTTCGTCGACGAGATGGCAGCGCTCGGATTTAATGCATGGCGCCTACCACTTGCACCTGAATCACTAGACCCGACGACACCAGCCGCCGATGGCTTTAAGTCGATCCCCGAAGAAATCGATCACTTCTTAACCTACACTGCGTCCAAGGGAATGCTAGTCCTCTTAGATATGCATAACTGCGGCAAAAACCGCTACTTCATGGACAAACCAGGACCAGGGGTCGCGGCTTCCGGCTGCGCAACTTATACTGAAGATAAATGGCAAAAGGACCTACAGACCCTTGCCACCATCGCCAAAGGCCACAGCAACGTCATTGGCATCGATCTATTTAATGAGCCCTTTGGACTCAGCTGGAGCGACTGGCTCGGAATGGCTAGCCGTGGTGCTGATACCGTCCTCAAAACCAACCCGACCATTCTGGTGTTTATGGAGGGTGTTGGCGGCAAAGATAGCAAAACGACCAACACCCCTTTTTGGGGCGAAAACCTGTTCGAAGCCGCGACCAACGCCCCACATATTCCCCAGTCACGCCTGGTATTTTCGCCGCATGTTTACGGGCCCTCGGTGTACAACCAGTCGTACTTCAATGTCCCTGGCTTCCCAGGCAATATGGCGACGATCTGGGATGAACACTTTGGCTACTTAAAGGACCAGGGCTATTGCCTCGTCTTCGGCGAATTCGGCGGCACTTACGTCGGCCTCGACAAGACTTGGAACGATGCTTTCCTTGCCTATATGCAACAAAAAAACCTCCCCAACTTCTTCTATTGGGCCATGAACCAAAACTCCGGAGATACCGGCGGCCTTTACTCGGACACCGGCTGGCGGGCTCTAAACCAAGACAAGCTGAAATTGTTGAAGCCGCTGCTGGACCGCCAACCTTAAGGCTGGCGGCCCCTCGAAGTCCGATGTTGACTTATTTCAAGCCAAAGACCGTGGCCCACTCGACGACGCGC